>Ga0209096_1000286_pt1 | contig 72560 bp, 55 predicted proteins | sample AD_UKC034_MetaG_FD_184407 | JGI IMG/M metagenome (GOLD analysis project Ga0209096, IMG submission 184407) | Active sludge microbial communities of municipal wastewater-treating anaerobic digesters from USA - AD_UKC034_MetaG (SPAdes) (version 2) | ecosystem: Engineered > Bioreactor > Anaerobic >...
TCAGGCGGCCCCCCCGGGCCGCCCGACACGACGCTGATGGCGATAGAAGGCCGATCCGACTGGGCATATCATACATCTCTTCACCTGTCAGCGACCTATCATCACCCTCTCAACTTTTCGGGTTTTCTGTGACTACACTGCCCCACTTTGATCGGCGTCGAGGCGCGGCGCTGGATGCAATCTTGCGCAGCGCCGCAGCGCACCCCTCGCGCTGCGCTATCTGCGATCTGCATAGATTCGGTGGATGCGCGCTGCCGCCAGCATGGCGGCCACCCAGGGCAACCCCAGCAGGCTGAGGACCTGCGCCAGGATCAGAAAAAAGACGCCCGGCTGCGCGTTGGCGATCGGCGGCAGGAGGATGAGGGCGCTGAGCAGGCCGATGCCCAGCAACAGCAGCCGGTCGAGTGTGCGGGCGGCGCGCGTGGCGCGCCTGGACTGGCCAGCGAGCAGCGCCAGCATGGTGGGCAGGGCGGAAAAGCCCAGGCCCAGGGTCAGGCCAAAGGTCAGCAGGCCCAAGAGACACGTCAACGGCGCAAAGAACCAAGCGTGCCACAGCCCGGCCGCGCCGAAGAGCAGGAGCAGCCCCGCGACCAGCCGCCGCTGCATGGCGACCGCCCGATGGCGCAATGCCAACGCCTCTTCCGGCGCTTCTTGCCGGCTGCGGCGCAGCCAGCCATGGCCTCTCAGACCGCCCAGCCCGGCGATCGCGCCCAACAGCAGCGCGACCATCAGAACTGCGCGCACGGCGGCCGGGTTGCTGTGCGCCATGCCGGCGAAGAAAACAGAGCCAAAGAGGACGAAGGTGAGCGCCGCCACTGCGCCGCCCCAGACGACCCCCGCCACAAACCAGCCTTCATCCAACAAAGGCGCGCGCGTATCACGGGCGACGGCCGCGACCAGCTCAGCCGGCAAGCTGTGACCGAAAATGCGAAGCGATGGGGCGGATGATGCCATCGGCTGCTGCTGATCTGTCATATGTCTCAGGTGCTGTGAAGATAGATGAACACCAGATCCCCGGCGACCAGAACGAAACCGTTGTTCAGGCCGCCCTTGGCGAAGGGTGTGGCCGCGTAGCGCGCGCCCGCCAGCCGGAGCAAGTCGGGCTGGGCCGGATCGACCACGAACAGGCGCTGGATCGGCTCGGGGAACCAGGGCTGGAGGAAATCGCCGGCCACGAAGAGCTCGGCCGGGCTGGTCTGCTCGGTCAACTGGCCTTGCAACGCCTGCAGACCCTCCTGATCCAACTGCAACACGGCCATCAGCTCGATGTCCGTGGGGCCGAGGCCAGTGCCGCCGCCGCCCTTTTCTCTCACCTGCCACTGGACGCGCGTCGGCTGCACCGGCAGGTTGATGAACCGGCTCAGCGCCGGAAGATCCGTCGAATAGGGCGCGGCCGCCGGCGTCGGGGTTGAACGTTGGCTGGCAGCAGGAACGCAGCCAGCCAGGGCGAGCAGGCAGGCCAGCGCGATGAGTGAAAGAGACCCTGGAAACGCTGTTCGCCGATGGGTATGCTGCGCCATTAGCCCCCCGCGTCCGGGTGATTTCCGACCACCCAGGTGGATCCGGCCTGCGCATCGACTCTGATGTCGTAGATCCCAAAGCCCAGGTGCGTCTCGTCGTCGCACAGATGGGCATCGGCATCGTAGTAACCAGCCGGCAGATCCAGGGTCAGGCTGGCGCCCGGCTCCAGCCGTTCACCCGATCGCAGGCGGTTGCGCCCCCAAAAGGTCTGCGAGGAGGCTTTCTTGACGCGCACGGAGCAGAGCGCGCCGCCGGCGCCGTTGATCACGATCAGCGTGCCATCGGCGCCGCCGGCCGCACAACCGGTCATGGCCAGCAGCGCCAACAGGCAGGCGACGAGCATCCCGCGTCCGATGGGGGCGTTGATCCATGCCGTGTGCGAGGTTGTTGCGTTCCTGCTTCCTTTATCCTCAACCATTGCCACAGTCCTTCTGGCGCAAAATCCAGTTCGGCGTCAGCCCGGCCCGGCCGGCCTGTTGCGCTGCCACTCGTCGAATTGGCGCGAACGCTCGGCGCGGCGCGCCTGCAGAACTGCCTGCATGTCAGCCCAGGCCGCGGGCCAGCCAGCGGGCTCGAACAGGGCAAGCATCTCCCCGGCGACGGGGGTCAGTCGCCCTGCCAGATCGTTTAGCGCCTCGCTTTGGCTCAAGCCAGGCCGCGCCTGATCGGCCGCGAAATCAACCGGCGGGCGGGTAAGATAGGTCGTGACATCGTCCAGTGTGACCTGGCAGGCCTGCATCTGCGGCGCGGCCGGCCAGACCAGCGCCTGCCACTCTTCCTGGCGCACGGTGAACTGGATGATCAGATGGGGATGCTCGTATCGCACGGCCGTCACCTCCCCCGAACGTTGGGGAGGCATGGCGACAAAGGCATGATCATCGGTCAAGAAGCAAAAATCACGCTCGACCTGATCCAGCAGATCTTGCTTGTCATCGGTCATGGCCGTACTCCGATGTTGACCGGCCGGCAGCGCCAACCGCTGGCCACATGGTCATGCAACAGTCGCAGCAGGCGCTGCGACGCCAACCAAAACGGGCGGGATGACCGGACGTAAAAAGGATCTGGATTGTCCTCAAACCCTTGCAAGACATCGTTCAACTCACGAATGCGGCCTTCCTGTAGGTCGGTTATCCACAGGTCTCCAGCCGGCAGCGTCGCGGAGTCCACAGTCAACGTAACTTCTTGCTCATAGACCGTTTGACGGCCAGGCCCAAATGCGGCGTCGGACGGAGCCGTGCTCAAAGCCACGGTCAAGGGACGGCCACAGGTCGGGCAGCGATCACGCACTTGCAGCGGGGTGGGAGGCGCCATGACATGCACGATGCCCTGCGGCGTCGCCTGCCAAAGCTGATGCCTGGCGGCTGTGTCTTCGACCGGCAAGAACTGCGGCAGGTCGGGTGCAGCGACCGTCTCCCACAGGTCGCGCAGGTGTTGCGAGATGATGATCTCGTGGTTCTCGGTGGCAGCAATGTGATCGGCCGGCTGCCAGGCGTGGCCGTGCAAGCCAATTTCGGCATCATCGTCCTCACGCACCCGCAGGGGATGCTGTTGGCGCAGATGTACCTGGCCGCAACCAGGGCAATCAGCGGTCGGCGCGATGTCCACGCGATAGTACTGGCTCAGCGGCGGCGCCAGTTCGACGATTCGATCCAGCAGCAACTGCACCACGGCGCAACCCTGAACGTCGGCGAAGTCATACTCGCTCCAACGTCTGACCGCGCGCAGCAGTGGGCCGCCATGTCCCTTTCCGCCAAGCCTGCCCAGAAATCCCCCAGCACCTGGCTCGCGCACCGCCTTCTGCTCGGCAAAGGCCAGGAACTCCTCCAGAAGCGGATCGTCGCTGGCAAACGTAAGCCGCGCCGACACGATGCTCGATTGGTCCTGATCAAGATAAGGACGAAGAGCCGCTGTCCAACGCCGCGACAGATATCCGCAAGCGTCCGGCCAGGATACCGCAAGATCCACCGAGGTGACAGAGCGCATGCTACCTTCTCCTGAACTCAATGGGTTCCCACAGGACTGCTGATCTGCGCGCCATCCCAGATCAGCGCCTGCTGTTCTCCCTGGCGCACGGCGAATTGGCTGATCAGATCAGGTTGAACTGGCTGTTTCATGGATGCGCACCTCTCTGACAACGCACGCAATTCCGGGTTACGGGTTACGGGTTACGAGTTACGCACTACCGGTCTTCCAGGTAAGTGAATTCCAGGTCGAAGCGGCCGTCCCGTTGCAACGTGAATTGCGCCTTGACCCACGGCGCCTGGCCGGGCTTGCGCAGGCGACGGCGCAGCTCGTCGAAGGCGAGATACAGCTCCGCACCGGCAGCGAAATCGCGGGTGATGTCTGGCGCGACTGCCGGAACGTAGACGCCGTAGGTCAGGCCATGATCCTCTTCCTCGATCTCGGCATAGGCCGTGGCGCTGAGCCACGTCTCTGGAATGGCGTCGGCGATGAATTGACCGATGGCCAGATAGATCTCCTCGGTCGGCGTATCGGTCAGATCAAAGAAATTTATGTCACTCGTCATGGCAGTTCTCCGATGACGATGGCGCCATTGCGCGTCCCGGGCATCATTCTGCTCGAACTATTCCGATCGAGCCGGATCACCTGATATCGCCGGTCGCCCATGGTAAAGACCTTGCCTTTGTAGAGCGTGATGCTCTCGGCGTGCATGTCGCTGTCCTCCTGGGCCACACTGACACGGGCTAACAGTTCGGTGCGCTCGCGGCCTTCGTCATCAGTGAAGCGCTGGAACGACACCCATTCCAACCCCACCGACCAACCGTTATCCAGATCGGTGACCTGCCCTTCTGTGGCAGAGAATTTGGTGACGTACGCGGGCTCCTGGCTGCCTGAATCCGCGCAGCCGGCCAGTATGCTGCTGGCGACGAACACGCTGCCGGCAACAAGCAGCCAACTCAACCATCGCGCGATGTGCCTCATGCTACGGCCTCCTCGCTGGCTGGCGCCTGACCAGCCACAGCTTGACCGGTGAACTGACCATGGCCTCGTCGAGAGTCATCCTGAAAGCTCACGTGTTGTAGACCTGAAGATAGATTGTTACCTGGCCGTCGCCAGCATCGACCACCGCCGCCTTAGTGTGCTTGCTGCCGACCTGCTGGTAGAGGCCGCTGAAGTCGCCCGCTGTGTCGGCGGTCGTGGGCGGAGCCCACCATCCGGCGGCCGCTGCGAACGGTGGATCGGTCGAAAAGAAGGGGGAATATCCCGGGGTCAACGGCGCCGGGATCCCAAGATCCGCCAGATAGGCCAGCACATCGGACCGCGGCGCCTTGAAGCGGGCCACGACCATGGTGTCCAGCGCGGCCTCGCCCATCACCTCCACGCCGCTGGCGCTGGCAGGGAAAGGCTGGCCGATAAAGGCAATCGCTTGTTGCTGGCTAAGGGGCTCGATCAACGACTGCATGGAATCGCGCAAGGCTGCGCGGGTCGTGTCCGGCGACGGGGGCGCCACACAGGCGACGAGGATGAGCGCCAAGAGCAACGCAGCGCCGGCCGCGCGCGTCGGTCGGGCCGCGCCGCGGCTTGGCCGCCAGGTCTGCGCCCCTCCCAGGAGATTTGAGCAACGCATGGACGACTCCTGTTCCGAGACAAACGACCGGTCGCCATTCCTGTGCTCTATCCAATACGTTTCGATCAGGGCCGTGGTTGCATGCGAAACAGACGAAACCGTTGGATGGGGCCAACTGAGGTTGACGCTGTGTGACAACTGCCAGGTTGTCGAACTCGAGCAGCTCCACAACGAAAAGCGCAGTTTAGCCTGATCAGTGCAACCATCTCGTCGCCGCAGCGCGCCGCATTTACGAATTCGAGGCAGGCGTCTCGTACGAGTAACCGCAGCTCATGCAGAAACGGGCATCTGACCGATTGGTGTTACCGCACTGTGGACAGTACTTCGAGGCAATGTCCGCCGACTGGGCAGGGATCGTCGGGACTGCCTGTGCAGGGGAGAAACCGGCTGGTTGGTAAGAAGGCGTCGGCGGTGCAGCTATGGCAGCCTACTCCGGCATGAACTGATAGCCACAATGCCAGCAGACCTTGGCGCCGATCTGGACTCGCTCGGCACATTGGGGACAAGGCTTGGTGTTTGTCATGGCCTGCTGGGCGGCTTCCTCATTGAGCTTCTGTGCCACCTTGTAGGCGTCGTAGATCGACCAGATCCAGACAATAGGCAAGGTGACGAAGCCAATGATCACGGTCGTGAGCAGCGCGTTGACGATCTGAATCACAAAAATCAGGATGCCTTTGCCGATCTGTCCGTTGTAGACTTGGCCCAAGCCATTGATCAGAAAGCTCAGGATGGCTGCCAGCGCCGGGTTCTTGGGCGGTTGTTGTGTTGTCATGGTATACCTCGTGGTGATCTGAGAGTAAGGACTAGGATAGGTTGAAAGGGCAAGGAAATCAAACAGACCAGTATGGTTGGCTGCCGAATGGCCACCTCCTTTCGTGGCAACTGTGGCGTAACGATGTCAGTGAAGGACGGCTGTCCCTACCTGCGGCGAATACGCCGGTGATAAAATACGAGAGCAATGCCAACACCAAGCATCGTGGCCGAACCGGTACAAGCTGACCTAAGTCTACGCCATTTTCCATCGATTTGCCTCCATCGTGTGACGAGTCTCTTACTGGCCAGTCGGACAGCCATCGAACTGGCCCCAGGAGTGGCAGTCCTCGGAGGGAGTGTCGCTCCTGGGGCCGTGGGCATAGGCCAGCACCAGATAATAGCGATTCTCCTCGACTCATCGACTGATCACGCAAATTAGCGGAGAACCTGCTGATCTCACCGGCAATTGTTGTCCGGATTATTTTCATCGACCGGCATCCTGGTTTCAAAGTAAAACAATCTGGCTCCCGATTCCTGGCTAAGCTTGGTGTCAGTTGTCTGGCAGACTACCACAACCTCCCAAAAATGAGCTCGATGAGGGTCGGTCCAGTTGATCCAGGGCACATCCCTGCGAAGATCGATTACAGCTGACGTATCCCTGGTACGCCGGACATTGCCGCGGTTCTGATTGAGATTTGCCCAAATATGGACCTCAAACATTTCACCTGACTGGAGGGTGTAAGGCGCTTGCCAGGAAAAACGTACGGGGCCGTTACAGGTCTTATCACTTGCAGGAGCGCCAAGCGCCACAGGAGGCAGCGATCCAGCGGCGCGACACGATCCTCCTGACGATGCTGATGACGAAGATGATGACGAGGATGATCCGGATGACACCACCGCTACTGGCGGAGTAGGCGTCACAGCAGCCACCGGACAGGACACCAGCCGGCCGCTGAGCGTCGCTACATCTGAGCGCACCCAACCCTGGTTATTGACTAGTTTGTACCAGACGCCGTCAGCCTCGGTCACGGAACAGACAGCCGGGATGATCGTTCCTGCTGCTGCCATGCGCACCTCTGAACAGTTGGTGCTGGGGCAGGAACGAATTCGAGCGTTGGTGGTCACAAAGGGGGTCGCCGTCGCAGCCGACGTGGGCGTTTGCGTGGGCATACGCGTTGATGTGGGTGTCGCCGTATCCGTTGGGATTGGCGTAGCGGTGAACAAACGCGCCGGCGGCGCGCTGGACGTCGATGTCGGTGCTGCGGTGTCCACCAGAACAGCCCTTGCCGCCGCTTCGACGGCCGTAACCGTCGGCAAGGCAGTAGCCATACTGGTAGACACAACCGCAATCATAATCGGCGAGGGCGTATCGGTCGTTGTCACCGCCATGACAATGGCCGGCGCAGATGACTCGGCAGAGTCGCCCACAGCGCCGCCGCGCGGCCAGAGCACAACCGCCAGCAACACGACAACCAGCGCCAACGCGCTGGTTGCCAGCAGCGCACCCGCCCGAGGCCGGCCCCGCTGCGCCGCCGCGGCGGCCGTTCCACCGGCTGGGGAGGTGGTCTGCTTTTTGCGGTCAGTCGCGCCCGCTGGCGCCGCGGTCAGTCCCGCTGGCATGACGTCGCCGATAGCCTGGCTGAAATCGCATGCCATGTCACCGGCGCTCTGGTAGCGTGCGACCGGATCCTTGGCCAACGCCTTCATCACCACCGCCTCCACCGGCTGGGACACAGTCTTGTTCACTGAACGAACAGGAGGCGGCGCCTCGTGCACATGGGCATAGGCAGTCGCTATGGGCGTGGTATGGGCGAAGGGGGTCTTGCCGCTCAACAGCTCGTAGATCACTACGCCCAAGGCGTAGATGTCGGTCCGGCGGTCGATGGCCTGGCCCAAGATCTGCTCTGGCGCCATGTATTCGGGTGTGCCCATCACCGTGGTGCTGCGGGTCGGCCCCAGGCCCTCACCAGACCGCACCAGACCGAAATCCATCAGCACGGCCCGGTCATGGCTGTCCAGCATAATGTTGGAGGGCTTGACATCGCGATGAATGATGCCTCGACCGTGCGCGTGGTCCAGGGCGCTGGCGATCTGATCGAGCACCTGACTGACCTGCGCGACCGGCATCGGACCATGCTGCTTCAGCCACTGCTCCAGCGTGTTGCCTTCCAGGTACTCCATAATGATGAAGTACTCGCCGTCCTGTTGGCCCACGTCGTAGACGGTGACGATGTGTGGATGGCTCAGGTTGGCTGAGGCAACGGCCTCGCGCTGGAAACGGGACACGAACTCAGCGTCAACGGTCAACTGCGGCGGGAGCACCTTGATGGCTACGATGCGTTGCAGGACCGGATCGTAGGCCTGATAGACGACGCCCATGCCGCCCTGGCCCAGAATACTCCGGATTTGGTAGCGATGCTGTAGAGTCTGTCCGATGGCAAGAGCCATATTCTGATCCTTTCAAACTTGCCTGACGCCAGTAGAAGCCAAGAACTCAACAACCCTTCATTACTGATGGTTCGGTCATTTTTTGAGCGTTTTCTCAAATTCAGGCCATCCCGTATTTAGTACTCCTTTAGTCAAGAGCAACTATATACAGCCGGCGGCCCTAGTCGTCCATCCGGCCACGTCAGCAATGGCACGGTTTCGGGCTTGCGAGTCGGTCGGCAGATGGTTTGAACACACTTGCAAGTTTACGATAACGACGATATCCGCCCAAATTCTCGAAACAACCTCGTAAAATGACCGAACCATGAGTCATTAGTCAGAGTTCACAGGAAATGCGGCCCGCAGCGTGTACGGCGTAGTGCTGTTGAAGTTGCCAGTCGCATAGATACGCACATAGTATGTGCCTGCATCACCCGTGTACTCCAGGCGATAGGGCGGTTCCCCGACCACCGCCACCTGGTTTCCTACTGGATGATACAGCAGCAGTTGTACCCCCTGTCCAGTGTGGTTGTTTAGGTCGATGGTGATCTGGCCGCGGCGGCTGGTCTGGAAGAAGAAATAGTCGCTGGCGTCGTTGGGAAACCCGTAGTAGTTCATACCGGAAACCAGAGGCCCATTGGCCGTGGCAGAAGTGTCGTTCGGCTCCTGCTCCCAACCCACATCCACCGATTGAACATTGGACCACGGACTGTTGCCCCACTGATTGCGCGCCTGCACGCGATAGTAGTAGCGCGCGATCCCCTGGCTGGGAGCTGTGAACGACCTGGCTCCCCCGGCGTAAACCTGCACGGCCCCCGCGAAACTGGCGCTGGTGGCGCGCTGCAGCACATAGGAAGTGGCCGAAGCCGCAGCGCTCCAAGTGACGTTATAGCTCGAATTGGCGCCTGGCGGTGTGATCGGGTAGAGCACAGGAGCGCCAGGGCCTGGAACCGTGTACACGACCAACGGCACGAACAGCAACCGCGATCCAGATGAGGTCGTGTTCCACACAATGGCGCTGTAGTCACTCCACAGATCGTTTTGTTGCCAGCCATGAGCTGGCGTATGGGTGCGGAGTCGAAAATAATAGGTCGTAGCCGGTGACAAGCCAGTCACAAGATAGCTGGACGCGTTCTTGTCAGGAGTCACCCCGTGAACTGTGAATGGGCCGCCGGCGTTGATGGCATAGCTAACTTCATAGAAGCCGCCGTCCCCTGTGTACAGAATAGGGATCCAGGTCAGACGGACCTGGCTTGCTGACTGCGTGATTGCCTGCAACCCGCCCGGCGGCACCGTTTGAGTATTGGCCCAGTCCGGATCAACGCTGGCAACACAGGTCGGACCATCCGAGAGCTTGTTGAATCCCAGATCGACTTGGCCCTGGACTAGGCTGCTCAAGTTACAGAACTGGTTGGGAATAGCGCCGCTGAGTTGGTTATTGCCTAAGTAGAGCCAATGAAGATTGACCAGGTTGCCCAGCGAGGGCGGAATGGCGCCGCTGAGTTGATTGCTGCCTAAGGAAAGCCCCAGAAGATTGACCAGGTTGCCCAGTGAGGACGGGATATTGCCGCTAAGTTGGTTGCCGGACAAGTAAAGATCTTGCAAGTTAATCAGGTTGCCCAGTTCAGATGGAATAGCACCAGTGAATTGGTTATCGTCCAAATCAAGGTACTCAAGGTTGGCCAAGCTGCCTAACTGAGATGGGATATTCCCAACCAATTGGTTGTTCCACACACTCAGCCCTCGTAAATTGATCAGGTTGCCCAGCGAGGACGGAATGGCGCCGCTGAGTTGATTGCTGCCTAAGAAAAGCCCCTGAAGATTGACCAGGTTGCCCAGTGAGGACGGGATATTGCCGCTGAGTTGGTTGTGGTCTAAGTAGAGCGACTGAAGATTGGCCAGGTTGCCCAGCGAGGACGGAATGGCGCCGCTGAGTTGGTTGCTGCCTAAGTCGAGCGACTGAAGATTGGCCAGGTTGCCCAGCGAGGACGGAATGGGGCCGCTGAGTTGGTTTACCCACAACCAAAGATATCTCAGATTAGCCAGATGTGTCAGTTGCGTTGGGATACCCCCACTGAGCTGATTGTCGGCAAGGATGAGGTTTTGCAGGTTCGTCAGATTGCCCAACTCCGGGGGAATAGCGCCACTCAGTTCGTTCGACATAAGATTTAGATCAACGAGACTGGCCAGACCGCCAAGACTGGATGGGATGGATCCGTCTAGTTGATTCGCCCACAGAGAGAGAGACTCCAACCTAACCAGACTGCCCAGCTCGGCTGGAATATCACCTACCAGTTGATTCTGCATCAACCACAGTGTTTTAAGGTTCGTCAGGTTTCCTAACTGACCTGGAATAGTGCCGACCAGTTGGTTATTGCCCAAAAAGATCTCTTCGACATAGCCGCCGTTGCAGAACACTCCATACCAGTTACATGGCGTATTTGTCACCAACCAGCCAGCACGATCAGTCCAGTTGGATCCACCAGTGCTGTTGTATAACGAAACAAGAGCCTGGCATTCGTTCTGAGGAATCTGTGTGACATTGGAACAGGAGAATGCGGCAAGCGACCCCGTGTACTCTACCGTATCGATTCCAATGTAGTTCGAATTGGCGCCGCTGGGGCCTGCGTCGGTCACGTAGTAACGAAAGGCGAAGCGTCCTGTCACACCGCCAGGCATCCCAGCCAAGGTGACTGAGTACCGGGCCCAAGAACCTGGATAGCCGCCTTGTACCAGTGATGGATTCACTGAAAGCAGCAGAGTGGAAAAATCCCCGATGCTGGCTGCCGTGTTGCCGACATTGGTACTGCCGCCGGCCAAACTCAGTCGCAGTTCCAGCCGATCAGGCCACGAGCTACCGCTTGCGGTTCGCGTCCAAAATGAAAAGGTGTCGCCGTTGGTCAAGGTCAGGACGGGCGTCAACATCCAGTTGCTGATGGTGCCGGTACCGGCTGTGTTGTTGAAGTTCGCGGCGATGTAGGCAGCAGGATCCCCTGCGTGCGCCGGGAAGACTGCGGGATTACCTTGAAACCAGTTACTAACGCCCAGAGGTGACGAGTTGTTTCGAAAGAACCAGCCCTGACCAGGCAATAGTGCCACATCCCCGAAACTCTGACCAAAGCTGGCAGGCGAGACGTATTCGAGAGGAGCTGGTTCATCGCTTCCCTCGCCGCGACTGCCGGTTGTATCATCTCCTGAAGGGATCAGGCTTGAAGGTCCGCTCTGCGAGGGTAGAAGGCCGTTCTGCAGTTCGTCCCACGAGAGACTACCTACGTTATTAGCAGGGTTGAACGCCGGCGTCGGCGTACGGTGTATTGCACGCAGCGGCAGACTCTGTGTCCCAAACCGATCAGTTTTACACTCGACGCCAGGGATTTGGCTGGCCTTCTCACATGAGGGATCAGCCAACGGCGTCTGAGGGCTTGGCGTTATAGCTGACGGCCCCTCCTGTGCAAACATATTCTGCGCAGAAACAACGATCAGCAAACATGCGATACCTCCGATCAGCAAGATAGGACGTAGGAATCCTATGATCGTTTTGCTGATACATCCCTTAGTGGATGCTCTGTTAATGACGTTCATGATATCTCTGCTCTCTCATCTATGCAGTCGGCATGCGCAGACTGCAGTGGGCTGGATAGTTAGTCGCCAGCGGTTGCGTGGGTTGATGTCCATCCGGCCCGACATGGAAATTTGACGGGCTGTACAGTAGCTACCTTAAAACTACATCAGGGCAACGGCGGGGTCCATGTAGGCGACGGCGAGGTTGATGCGGGTGGTACTCCTGGCGTATCATCCCCGCTTCCAGCGAACTGTACCGTGACCACGCGCGCTGGGGCCTCCTCGCCGGTGCGCTGATACGGGTTGATCTGCACCACCGCCACAGTCCATAGATAGCGGCCGTTGCCACCCCGCTGTACGCCGTAGGCACCGGCCACGTCGAAGCTCGTGCTGGTGGTGCGCACCGGCTCGGCTGCGCCGTAGTGGTCAGGTTGGCCTTCCTTCCACAGCCGCACCTCGAAGGCCTGGTTGGGAGCCAGGGCTGGCCCATTCCACTGCCAGGCGAAGGTGGTCACGCCTGACACCGATGCGTTTCCGGTCGGCGACAGCAGTGTTGGAACGCCCAACGCCGCGGGAGGCGGCGCTGGCGGCGCTGGCGCTGGCGGCGTGGGGGTGTTTGTAGGCCGAACGGTTGGCGTTGGCGTGTTGGTGTTCGCCCGCGTGGCAGTCGGCGTGGATGTTCTCGTTGCTGTCGCTGTTGGCGTGTCGACTGGGACAGGTGTGGCAGTGCGGGGCCGCGTGGGTAATGGGCTCAGCGTCAGAGTGGCCGCTGCCGTAGCGGCGCTGGCAGTGGGCGTGATTGGTTCAACAACGGCGATGCTGGGCTCAACCGCCGGCGCGTCGGTGGGCAACACACGGCGAGCGGGCTGCGTTGGGGTGTCGGTCACAGTCGCGGCCACGATGACGGCCGGCAGGGTTGGCGTCGGAGAATCACCGACTGCCCCGGTGCGGGGCCAAAGCACCACGCCCAGCAGGACGGCGACCATTGCCAAAATGCCTGCCGCGACCAGGGCGCCTGCCTTTTCTGACCCGGCGGGTCGCGCGGGCGCAAGGGGTGTCCCTCCGGATGGCGAGGGCATAGCCACCGTCTTGACGCCAGCAGCCGGCGAGGCTGCTGGCCTCCTGCGACTGCCCGCCGCCGACGACGACGACGCAGCCAGCCCGGCCGGCATGACGCCGCTGACTGCCTGCGTGAAGTCTCGGGCCAACTCGCCGGCACTCTGATAGCGCGCGGCTGGATCCTTTGCCAGCGCCTTCATCACCACCGCTTCCACAGGCACAGATACAGCCTTGTTGACTGAACGCAACGGCGGCGGCGCCTCATAGGCGTGGGCGTGGGCGGTGGCCAACGGCGTGGTATGGGCAAAAGGCGTTCTGCCGCTCAGCATCTCAAACATCACCACGCCCAGCGCGTAGATGTCGGTGCGCCGATCGATGGCCTGACCCAACACCTGTTCAGGGGCCATGTACTCGGGGGTGCCCATCACCGTGGTGCTGCGGGTGGGGCCTAGTCCTTCGCCGGCCCGCACCAGACCGAAGTCCATCAGCACCGCCCGATCGTGGCTGTCCAGCATGATGTTGGAGGGCTTGACGTCGCGGTGGACGATGCCACGACCGTGAGCATGGTCCAAAGCAGCGGCGATCTGCTCGACGATCTTGCCAGCCTGCGCAGGCGGCATGGGACCGTGGCTAGCCAGCCACTGCTCCAGCGTGTCGCCCTCCAGATACTCCATGATGATGAAGTACTCGCCATCCTGTTGGCCCACATCATGGACGGTAACGATGTGGGCGTGGCGCAGATTGGCCGAAGCGATGGCTTCGCGCTGAAAGCGGGTCACGAACTCAGGGTCGATGGTCAACTGAGGAGGCAATACCTTGACGGCAACCGCGCGCTGCAAAACGGTGTCATAGGCCTGGTATACGACGCCCATGCCGCCGCGGCCGACAATGCTCTGAATCTGATAGCGAGACTGTACAGTCTGTCCGATGGCAAGAGGCATAGATCAATCCTTTAGGTCGACACGGAATGTGGCGAGGATGACGGCGCAGCCGGCGAATTGCCCGGCGCGTGCAAGGGGGGCAGCCCGGCAGGCGCCTGCGAATGGGTCAACGTCTGAAACACATTGCGGGCCAGCTTGGCCTGCGTGGCGCTGGTGAAGCGCTGGGCGGCGCCCATCTGGGCGACGAAGCACAGCGCGACGTCGTCGTTCACCTGCGGCGCGCTGACGCGAATCGTCCGGCTGGCGACCTCGCGGCAGATGGTCGCCAGGGCAGCCCACATGTCGGCGTCGCTCTGAGACTTGCGGATGGCATCCAGAAAGTCGCGTTCCAGGCCGACATCTCTGGCCAGAGGCGCCACCTCCCAGCGGTAGCGGCAGCGAGCCCGACAGTACGTGCAGCCCACAAAGGGGCCCACATCCTGGGTGGTCTGGTGGATATACCCCTGGCGAAAGCGCTCCAGCGCCGGCCGGTGTTGCGCCCTGAGACGATCCAGCACGCCCTGTTGGTTCTGGTAGTTACGCGCGATATCCAGGAGTACATCGCTCAACTGGCGCCGCAGAACGGCCGCCACGTTATATAGCCAGCGCCGCTGCCGGCCCCGCTGGTCCAGCAGACGATGGACGGCGTAGAGCAGGACATATTGCGCAGTCAGGTGATCATAGGGTGGTCTCAAGTTGCCAACAGCCCGATGCACTAACTTTTCAACTTCAAGATAGACCAGCACTGCTTGGTCAGGCTCTTCGACCAGCGATAGGAAATAGCGGTTGAAGATCTCATCGAAGTCGGGGTGTTCGATGACGACCAGAGCGCAGTCGCGCAAGGTGCTGTCGGGACGAGGCGGTTGGCCGGAGGGCGACGGGAAATAGCGAAAGTAGTCGGGCAGCGGCTCGTATAGCGCCGCACCAAGCTGGGCTGCAACGGTCTGCGTCACTTGTGCGTCGCTGGCGCGTCCTTTGACCCGCTGGCCTTTGAAGTTGAACAGTTCCACCAGATAAGGCCGATCGCAGCCCTCCGCAAAGACCGAGGCCACGCCGGTATGCAGGGTGGTGATATGGCGAGACTGGGCCTCGTCCAGGTTCATCGCGCCAGCCATCACTTCACGATCGTCGGCCGCCACCACGCGGTGCATCAACTTGAGATTAGTGTTCTTGACCGCGTCCGGCGCCAACTTGGTGGGCGCCTGCTCCGCAATCAGCACTCCTTCGCCGTAGGCCCGGATCTCCGACAGCATATTGGCAAAAGTTTCGACCGCCTGGCCACGTGTGTTGGCCGCTTCGGTTTCGACCTGCGTTGGCACGTTCTTCAACAAGCGGTGCGCCTCCTCGAAGACCGTGATGTGCTGCAAGAGCGGTGTTGCTTGTTTCTTGGCCTGCACTTGGCGATACTCGTAGAGGCGAGTTAGGATCAAACCGATCAAAAAGGCCTTCTCATCGTCATTGCCCAACCGCTCCAACTCCAGCACTGTCGGACGCGCCAACAGGTCGCCGATGGGCACGCCATGCCGGGTATCCAGCATCAATCCCTTGCCGCCCAGGCGCAGGCTGCCGATGCGCGCCTTGAGACCGGCCTTGACGTCCATCTGGATGCGCTGCTCGTAGCCCAGCCGGTCCACCACCTCATCGACCTTACGATACAGATCCTCCAACGTCGGAAACACCGGCCAATTGCGCTCGTGACCCTGCTCTTGCGGGGGCAAGCGACGGTTCTGGCTGTTAGTCAGGTCCCAGCCCTTATCCTGGTAGACCTCATGCAGACAAGTCTCCAACACGTAGGGCATGGGCGCATAGAGGATAAAAGCAGCATTGAAGATCGATTTCAGGAAATCGATATGCGTCTGAACGTGTATCCGATGGTCAGGTCCGGCGATCTCGAACTCAAAGGGGTTGAGTCGGAAAGGCGCAATCGTCTCATCGCCCAAGGTGTAGACCTGCAAATCAGCCAGGCCGGCTGTCAGCAAATCGCGATACTCGGTTTTGGCCGGCTCGATCACCAGGAAAGGAATGCGTGCCTCGCTCCACAGCTTGTCCAGCAGGTAGAAGATGGTGTTGGTCTTGCCGCTGCCGGTGACACCCACCACCAAACCGTGTTTTGCCAAATCAGCACGCGCCAGGGTATACCAATCCCCGGTCGGCTTTCCGCCGTCCAACACCTTGCCCACTCGCAGAGGATCAACCACCGAGCTTGCGGGCACAGCTACATCGAACCGGGCATAGTCGAACACGGCATAACCAGGCGCCTCCTCCTTGGGTAATTGACACAAAGATGCCAATTCGGCCGAGTTCAGCCCGGTCGCGTAGGTTCCATCCGGCGCAGTGGGCACGCCGCGCTGACACGGCATGGCGCGCACCGGGTCGGGCCGGGAGTCCGCACCGCCGTAAATGCCGCGCAGCAGCGCCAGCAGTTTAAGCAACGTCTCCTGCGCTGGAGCGAAACAAGTAGCCTCAGCCTGCCACATTCCCTGAGCCTTACCCAGACTCAGGCGTCGAAGGTTATGCTCCAGCAACTCAACGCAGTATTGCGCCCGACGGTCGATCTGTTCTGCGCTTACACCTGGCTGCAGCTGCACCTGTGCCTTGACCAGAGCTGAGGTCTGGCGAATCAGTTCAAGCCCTTGTTGGATGATATGGCCCACCTGCTGTGCTGGGATAGGTCTGGCAAGGACCAGCAAACCGAACTCCTGGCCAGCCAGCGCGCGTACCAGACGCTCGATTTGCTGTACCTGACCCCGGCGCTCGCCGCCGCTTTCTGCTTCCTGCCGACCAAAGCCAGACTTACGCGTTGGTACACCTGTAATCTGACCCATGTGGTCAAAATAGGCAGTATCCTTCAGGGCTGTACCCAACTTGACAGGTCGATCATCCAGTTGAATACCCGGAAAGGCGCCTCGTAGCGCAGGGGCGAGCAGACGCTCGGTCTGGTTGCCATCCAACCCCAGGTAGACCTCGATACCCTGAGGTCTACCCAACACACAATAAGCCATCGGTAGCCCTAGGCCAGCCCAACCGGTGATGAGGTCCTCCATGTGCTGTTCGAAATGGACCGGTTCGCCGCCGTGCCTGCGGGCCTCCTCTTCACTCCAAAAACGCGCCAACCCGTGTACGCGCAGCAAGTTGGCGCCGTCCATCGAACCCCAGACAGCATGATATGGCGCTGCCGCGCCATCCAATTGGCGACGCTCCAAGATGTCGATCTGCTGTTGCACGTTGATGGTCTGTTGGCTCATGCCAGCACTTCAATCAGTTTATCATTGTGAATCCGGTATGGTCCTGATCATCACCAGATGTCAGGAAATCGATCCTGAACTCCTTCACCACGGCGCCTCGATCACACCTAGCGCAATAGCCGCAAACCCAACCGCAACCAACACCAATGCCACCGCCAGTAAACCTACCGCCAGCGGCCAGCCCTTGCGGATCGGTATCTCGACACTGGTGGGAACGCCGTGACTCTCGTAGATGCGAATCTTGCGCGCCTGCATCTGATTGCCGCCGCGCAGCCGTCCCCACACCTCGACCCTGTCACCCATGTGCAGACCGCCTCCACCCAAACCAGCCGGACGGATGAAGCCAATGTCGAACACCTGGCCTGTGGCATCGTCCTGCATTTGGAAGCTGACTGCACTCACCGGTTTTTCGTCCCGAATCCTGCTCATAACTCCGCTAAAAGCCATTTGGATCGGCATCCATAGGAACGGAACGATGAACAACAGCACAGCGCCGCCGCAAATCAAAAGAACTATGCCCATCGCAATCAGCGTCGCGGTGAAGCTACACAGAATGCCCGTAAACAGCAAAACCACAGCCAACATGACCAGGCTGCGCGCCGGATCTGGCGGCGGCTGTTCTTGGCGTTCTGACGGCTCAGAGAGTATCTTGCCGCTGACCTGCGGTTGGCCGCGGCCACTTGCGGATCCTCCGGTTGCAGGTGCTACGCCCTTGGATATCTGGTGTTGCATTTGTTGATGGCTAATCGCCTGCGTTCCACCGCTGTGGGATGCAGGTGCAGCACTGGGCGCGCCAGAAGTCTCAAACGTGAAACCAACCGTGCCGAAATACACCTGTGCACCCGACAAAAGCGGCGTCGCGTTCGTGACGCGCTGGCCGTTGAGCCAGGTGCCGTTGGTGCTGCCCAAGTCACGTATCGTATACTGCATGCCGTCCCAGGCAATCTCGGCATGGCTACCAGAAACGCTGGCGCCGCTGAGCAGGATATGGCAACCCGGGCTGCGGCCGATCAAGTTAGCTCTTCCAGTCAGGGCATAGCGCTGGCGAGTTCCAACTAAAGCAGCAGACGGCGCCGGTAAGGCCATTGCAGACACGGATAGCCCTGGCGGGGGAAAGGAGGACGAGGCCGGAAGCGCCTGTTGACACTGGGCGCAGAACCCAGCCGTGTCTCGGTTGTCATAGCCGCAGTTTAGGCACTTCTTGCTCATGTGGTCGGGCTTTTTCGCATCTGCCGACCTTGCCAGAACAGATCACCCAGGAACCAGCCCAGAAGACCGACGGCTGCCGCGCCGATCAATGCAACAAGGCGATAGGGGTCGATGATGAGTCCGTAGGTCGTCAGATTCTGCGCGATAAACGCTGCAACGGCTGCGCCAGCCAGCCACAGAGCATCCCAACGTCGATATTTGGCGAGAGCAATCCAACCCTCCATCGCAGCAGCACCGGTCAGCACACCCAGCAGGTTTGAGACCGCTGCTCCACCTCCGAACACCATGACGGCCGAACCCACCAATGCCTGAGTGATTGCTGCCGCGCCCTTGCGATGCGAAGCAGCCCACGCGCCGACGCCAGCGGCGTAATAAATTGGAACTACACGCCAGACAAAAGGTAGCTCCTGTCGTATGAACGGCCCCAGCACTGCTGTCAAGATACCAAACACGATGACCAGTCCGGCCACCATAATGGCCAGTTGCTGATTGGTCATGGTCGACATAGCCAACAACAGCCGCGTTGTGATCGGCTTGGAGCGCTGCGGTTGGGTGGGGTTTCTGCCGTCGGCAAAGGCCTTGGCGGCCGGGGACGTAGCTAGTGCGCTGCGCATGGCGCTGATGTTGGGCCAGCGTTGATCCGCGTTGTAGGCCAACGCTTTCGTGAGCGCACGCTCGGTGTCCTGAGATACAGAAGCATTTAGCTGCCGGACCGAAGGCAACTGCAACGGCGTCTGGTTAGGATCGAAGCCCGTAAGCAGTGTATGCAGTGTGGCGCCCAATGAGTAGATGTCGCTGCGCACGTCGCTCTGGCTTCCACTGTAAAGCTCGGGCGGTGCGTAGCCCGGTGTACCGAAAGCCGTGGTATCCGACATCTTACCCACCTTGAACACGCGCGCGATACCGAAATCGATCAGCCGAACTGAGCCGTTGCGGTCAATCATGATGTTGGACGGTTTCAGATCGCGAAAGATGATGCCCTGATGATGCAAGTACTCCAGCACATCACACAACTGGAATGCCCAACCCAACACCTGCTCTTCGCTGAAGGGCCGATTGCCACAGGCTGTTAGCATCTCATCCAGCGTTTGGCCCTCGATGTATTCCATCACCAGATACTCTCGGCCATTCTCGCTGAAGTAGTCCGTCACTTTGGGCAGGTTAGCGTGGGAGAGATTCGCCAACATCTGCGCTTCCTGCTGAAAGGCCGCCACCGCCCGCTGTCGATCCAAGGGATTGGTGATGACTGCATCGCTCATCTCCTTGACTGCCCACGTCTTGCCGGCCAGGTGCATGTCAGCTGCCCGATACACGGCCGCCATGCCCCCCTGCGCGCGTTTTTCCAGGATGCGATAACGATTGCGCAACACGCTCATAGCAGACAGCAGACCGGTCAAACCGTAATCCGCTGTTGAGGAACCGCCAGGCGGATAGTTGGAGGGGAGAGGCGATGAAGACGGCATTAGTTTGGTCTTAGCCAGTGGATCGCCACAGCGACTACAGAAGCTGGCGGTGTCCCGGTTGACTGCGCCGCACTTTGAACATGTAACATCCATAAGAATGCCATTTCCTTTCACAACCTTGGAGATCAACAGGCGTTGGGATTAAAACTACCCGCGACCAGCCAACGTGGCCAGCAGGGCAGCTAGTGCACCGCCGACCAGACTTGCCACAACCAGCACGACCAACTCACTACTGCCTGGCAAGTTTCCGTAACGTGCCAACGTCACAACCAGACCAGCAACAGCACCGACAACAGGGGCAACGATGCCGATCATTGCACCGCGCGCGCGGTAGCCTGACAACAGAAACATCGCTTCCATGGCGCCAGCCATGATCAACACTTGCCGTAGAGATTCATTTCTGAAATCAGTAGTCAGGTCCAAGCCGCCTGCCCATGCTGCAAGAAAAAACACCAGGAATGCGGCCAGGGGTCGGCGTGTCAACATATATGCCAGAACGGGCAGCATCCAGATCAGAGTTAGATAGATCAAGTTGGCCAGAGTGGCCTCACCGATCAAAGCTTCCAGCTGGTCGACCACATCAATGTGTTGAAGCTGCATCGACACTGCTGCCAGACCGCCAACGATCAACACGTAGCCCAGCCAGCCTGAACGCTTGCGAGCAACTGATGCGGGTTTGGCAACGGCAGGCGGCGCGGCCTGGACAGACGCAGGCTGTGCTACCGGCGACGCGGGCCTGGCGGCTGCTGCTGAGGGAGCAATTGCGCGGGGTGAACTCGGTGGTGGCTTGACAGGAGCAGGTACGTTCAGCGCCCGACGAAAATCTTCCATAGTGTCCCAGCGGTCGGCTGCGGCAGTTGCCAGCGCTTTCTGTAGGGCTGATGACAGAGGGCCAGGCACGACTGAGTTCAGTTGCTGCGCCGGGGGAAAGTTGAACGGATCCTGGGATGGATCGCGCCCGGTCAGCAGTTGATGCAACGTCGCCGCCAGCGCATAGACATCGCTGCGCGCGTCGGTTTGCCCTTTGCCGTACTGCTCTGGTGGCGCGTAACCGGCTGTGCCGAAAGGCACGGTGTCCCTGGACTTACCGGGCGTGAAGTGGCGGGCGATGCCAAAGTCGATCAATTTGACATCACCGTTCTTGTCGACCATGATGTTGTCCGGTTTCAAGTCTCGGAAAATAATGGGAGGCCTCAGGTTGTGCAGATAGCCCAGCACATCGCAAAGTTGCTCCCCCCAGCCCAACACCTGATCCACCGGCAGAGGTCTGCCCCTCTTCTTCAGTAGATCGGACAGAGTGCGGCCCTCCACCAACTCCATCACTAGGTACTCACGTCCGTTTTCCTCGAAATTATCGATGACCTTAGGCAAGTTGCGATGGCTGAGGCTAGCCAACATGGCTGCCTCACGCCGAAAGGCATCTACGCCTTGACCAAGTTCCTCAGCTGTAGCCAACCCAGCGGTACTCATCTCCTTGACAGCCCAACGTTTGTCACCCAAGCGAGTATCACGAGCCGAGTACACTGCGCCCATGCCGCCTTTGCCCAGCAGTCCCTCGACCGCATACCGGTTATGTAGTATGGTATGCAGCGAGAGGGCGCCGGTAGCTCCTTTGGGACGCTGCTGAGCTGACTGCAGCGCTGTACCACACGTGTTACAGAATCTGGCTGCAGACGAATTGGCAGCGCGACAGCGCGGGCAGGGCCTACCTGTGTAGGCCGAACCGGACTGTCCCGTGCGCGACAACGGGAGCTGACACGTCGCACAGAAACGAGCGCCGGACCGGTTCAAACGGCCACAGTTAGGACAGGGTTGCTCTGACATGGCATCTGTCGTTCCGTCACGACAACAAGCGGGACAACAGCACCGGCAAGATTACCAGCAGCGGCAAGAAGAGCGCCACGACCAGCGGCATCAGACGGGGTGCAGTCAGCGCGCCGGCCAAGCGGCCGCTGCCGTCGATGGTGAGAACTTTCCAGGCGCGCAGGGTTGCGCCGTCGGCAGAGAAGATGCCGTAAACCCGCACAAAGGTGTTAGCCGCCAGCGCACCCTGTGGATCGTAACCCAACATGGTCACCATCACTGGCGAAGCGCCCGCAGGACTGTGACGCTGTACATGAAAGGTCAACTCGGCGACTGGCTGAGGTCGCCGGCGCATGCGCTGCCGCAGGTCACGAAAGGACAGCCGGCTGAAAAAAGGCCGGCGAGCGCCGTACCAAGCCAATGCCAGCAGAGCGACCAACAGGCCAAGCCACACCAGCAGACCTGCCAACGGCGGTAAAAGTAGAAGGAACCAGATGGCCAGCAGCGCAACGAGAAATGGATATGCAGCCGGCTCACGGGTTGGCGGAGACCAGGTTGGATTGGGAGGACTGACGACAAAGCCTTCTAATGCCGGTTGCAGGTTCGACAGTTCGGTGTAGGCTGCCCGCCCTCCCAAAGTTAGAATGCGAGCCAGCCGTCCCATCTCACGTCGCGTGGTCTGCCAACTTTTGGCGGCGACGCCAGCAACCACTGGCGCGGCGCTGGAGCTGATCTGTGCCGCCGTCTGGCGTGCTTTGTTCAGCAAGTCAGGCTGGCCAGGCGCGGTCGACGCCGCACGCGTTGCGCCACAACGAGGGCAGAAGCGCGCATCAGACCGCAGCAGGTGTTGGCAGTTAGGACAGGTGCTTTGAGACATCAATTCACCCCGTCACAAGAAGAATGATTCTCATTCTTCTTGACTAGGGCTTCTTTCAGGAGCTTCATATCACCGCCCCATTTATCCCAATGAGCACGCACCCACTGCAGGCTAGAGGTTTCACTATCTTTGGTAATGTTGGCGACAATCCTTGCAACTTCTTTCTGCCTCAAGGGATTGATCCTGATCAGCTCAAACTTCTGCTGACCAAGATTGCGAAAGTAATCACAACCTGCATCATTTGCAGTTACCCAGATTGAGAGTCTACTTGGACGGCGTTTCGCCAGAGACCTCAGAAAAGGATCCCAGAAGCCAAGGGAACCAGGATGAGCGCTCAAATCGAGCTGATCGATAAAGATCGCTGCATTGACGCTTTGGAGATAGTGAGCGCAGGCATCTGCGAAGACTCTCTGGTCAGGTTTCACTCGATAATAGGCGCGCAAAGGTGCTGATAACCTCCTCAGAAGCTGCTCCAGGCCATGGTCATCAGTTGAACAGTCGATCCATAGGAGATAGTGGTAGGGTACCTCTCGTGGACTAGCTCCATCGATCTTGATTGCCTTCTGAATCTCTTCTTCCATGAGAAGGAAGAAGTGCTTTATGACTGTTGTCTTGCCCACACCAGGTTTGCCGCACAGCACTACAAAAGTTGGCACTGATTCCTTCTTGCCAGCGATCTCGTTCCACCTACTTCTGCAATGCCTGATGACTCCGTCACGCCCTATGCACTCCTGATTAGCTATATACTGCTCAGGTGGGTTTATCTTCGGTCCCGTACTAGTCAAGAAGCCTAGCAGGCCACCTAACGGCAACACCAAAAGCGAGAACAGGACCTGAAGAATCAGCACTATCGAGACCCCTGTTACCTGGGCAATGCTCCCCAGAAGCACCAATTCACCCGCTTGTGATGCAAGCCAGGTCCAGACCGGAATGAGTGGGGGCACTCTGATAACATCGTTAACAACTAACATCATGAGAGCGAGCACCAATGCTGCTATTACGACCCCTCGGATGATCCCCGGAAAAGGGAGTAACCATATAATTGGGCGCAACGACACCCGTGCCGTTGCGCAGATTAGTGATTGCCCCAAGTAAGCGCTGCTTCTGCCAAGACTAACGAAGCGGGGGAATGGGGCGCGACTATAAGACTTACCATTACCATGAGTACCGCTCGAGACTACCGAAGAGGATTCTTGCGAAGGAATTGATTGTGCTTGATGTGGTGGGCTGATCGCTTGACAAAACTCGTCGACAGTCGCCCATCGATCGCCTGGGTTGGGAGACAGGGCTTTTTGGAGCGCTGCAGAAAACCCATCAGGCACAGCGGGGTTCAGTTGACGCGCTGGTGGGAACACAAATGACGAGTGTTGTGTTGGGTCACGTCCAGTCAGCACATGGTGCAGCGTTGCGGCCAAAGCATACTCATCACTGCGGGCATCGGTCTGCCCACCACCATACTGCTCTGGGGGAGCGTAGCCGAATGTGCCGAAGAGCATGGTATCGCTTTTCTTGCCGGGCGTGAAGTGGCGGGCGATGCCAAAGTCGATCAGTTTGACATCGCCGTTCTTGTCGACCATGATGTTGTCCGGCTTCAGGTCCCGGAAGATAATCGGCGGCCGTTGTCTGTGCAGGTATCCCAGTGCGTCGCACAATTGCTCAGTCCAAACCAACACTTGGGCGACCGGCAGGGGCTGGTTCTGCTTCAATAGCACATCAGACAGAGTCTGTCCCTCCACCAAGTCCATGACCAGATACTGCCGGCCATTTTCCTCGAAATTGTCAATCACCTTGGGCAGATTGCGATGGCTAAGGTGAGCCAACATAGCTGCTTCACGGCGAAAAGCCTCCACTCCTTGGCGCACCTCCTCTGGTGAAGCCAAGCCGACATGGCTCATTTCCTTGATCGCCCAGCGTTTGTCCTCTAGACGCGTATCGCGCACCCGGTACACTGTACCCATACCGCCGCGGCCGAGGAAGCCCTCGATCACATAACGACCGCTCTGAAGAACGTCGTTGACCGAGAGGCCGCCAATGATCAATGTTGACGGAGAGCGAGCGGGCGAAAGCGCCGCACCGCAGACATCGCAGATGCTGGCGCGTGCTGAGTTAAGGCTCTGACAGCGAGGACAGAGTAGATCTGTTGGTGACATGATTCAAACAGACAAGGTGTAGAAGACAAAAGACCGCAACAACAACAGGATCACGAATGCGACGGACAGAAAGCCGCGCAGCCGGCAACAAAACTCGCACAGCTAAGAAGCAAGCCGTGAGTACTTCGCTAACACTGGACTCTCCGGAAACGCACCAAAGCAAACGCAGAAACGTAGCGCCTGCGGCTACGCACAAACATCACACAAGATGCTACTAAGGTTGATCAACTGGTACGACATGCACAAGGTGTCCATTTGAAGTTCTCACCAGCGGCGCACCACAGGAAGGACAATAGCGCACTACAGCGCCGCACGCGGAACAGGTATGCCCATCGACGGAATCGGCGCTGGACAAGGTCGCTGGCGGCGGGGATGAACTGACGGGCGACGGAGGCGCTGCAGCAACGGGAGGCGCTGACGGCTGGGGCGCTGGGGCAGTCGGAACAGGTTGGACTGGTGCAGGGGCGGCAACCGGGGATGTAGGCTGAGCGGGCGCAGGAGTTGTGGCCACTGAAGCGGGCTGGGCTGGTGCAGGGGCGGCGACCGGGGGTGCGGGCTGAGTTGGCGCAGCGGGGCCAGCCTGAGCCGGCGCAACAGGCACCGCGCCCTGCGGGAAAGCAGCGCCGCAGTTGACGCAGAAGGCAGCCGTTGCATCATTGGGTCCGCCACAGGCCGGACATTGCCGGAGGCCAGGAGCAGCAGCCAAGGGAGTAGGAGCGGCCACAAAGCTGTATCCACACTTGACGCAGAACTTTGCGTCAGGACGATTGCCCGTGTTGCATTGAGGGCAGGTTTTCATGATTCTCTCCTTCCAATGTGCAAATGGCTATCAGAGCAAGCCAAAGGCCGACCAACGAGGTGAAACGAATCTATGCGGTAGCACAGACTATCTCGGCCACCGGACTTTCAACCACATGCCGGGAGCCAGACTTGAGTCTTCCAACTCCTTCCGAGTATAATCCAGCTATCGCCGTCCGACCAGGATTTTGGAAGCCACAGTCTTGATAACGATACTTCTCATGCCCGTTAAGCAGCGCCTGACCGAACTCTGCGGCGAAGGTTCTAATTCGCGCGTTGCGTCCAACCGTAGTTTACCTCATAACGACTCTTAGCGACCTATCACAGTACTCTCACATTTTCTTCCTTCCGGAGCAGAACTGATGCGGATTCATGTACTTGCTGCGAGATTGGGTTGGTTGACGCGAATCGCTGTCTTGCTCGGAGTCGTCCTGTTGGTGCTGGGACTAAGTCTGGAATGGCTATCCTTCGACTGGGTGACGCTGCTCTTCCTGCTGGCGCTACTCTTGCCATTCTGTTGGCCGCGCCAGGCTGGGTCGTGGCCGGGCTTGCTCCTTCTTCTGGTCCTCTCATGGCTGCCAGTCTTGGTGGTACGCGTCGCCACGCTTTCCATGGCGGCTACCAGCCTGTTGTTGCTGGTGCTGCTGACATCCATGATCGCTGCGCCCGGCGCGTTGGTGCTGCTGATGCGGCAGCGATCGGCCAGCGTAGCCGTCATGCTGCTGGGATTTGCCCTGTTTCCCTGCCAATTCACTGTGCTGCTGGCCAGAACAGGCGCCCCTCCACTGGATGCCTCCAGCACAGGCGATGCGCTACTGAGCAATCTGGCCTGGCTGCCCGGAATTTGGTACCCTGTGCTGGCCATGTGTCTGGGTGCCGCCGGATTCATCATTTCACTCAGTATCCTGGTAGTGCAGGAGTTGCGCCGGACAACTCAAGCCTAACACCAGTGGAGATCAGACGTATGCCGACTGATCTAAACGCTGCAAAGCCTCAGCATACTTCCGATTTCGGGACGACAGCAGTTCAATAGCCGGCAACCAACCACGGATTGAGCAGACAGTTGCACTCGGGACAACGCCGCCCTAAGACGTATGCGCCGTCGACGTGGCCTGCACAGGCGGAACAGCGCCGCGCGTAGCGAATGTGCATGACCAGTCCAACGGCGCCGGCCAGCACAACCAAGAGCCCGGCACAGCTCAGGCGCAACCAAAACGCGGCATCGGGTTGAAAGATGGTGGGAAAGGCCAACAGATTGAGCACCGGCACAGCCCCCAGCCACAATATCAGGGCGCCGGTAGTCGTCACCGTCATAAGGAACAGCTTGGGACGACGTTGCATCAGCGGCGCGGCGTACCAGGTCAAGGCCCATCGCTTCAAGAACAAATCGGCCAGCACGGCCAGCAACATCATAAGCGGCAAACCTACCCCAAAGGTCAGCAATGCACCGAAGAAGGCCTGCAGCAGCCACATATTTGGGTCATCGACTACCACCCTCAGTTCCCCGCGGGGCGCAACCATGGCGATAGCATAGAGCGTCAGGTCCAATGAACGCGGCTGCCAGGCGAGCACCAACGCAGCCAATCCTAACATGACCATGACTACCACGCCAAACAGCAGCGCATAAATGGCCACTGCAAGGCCCACCTCGCGCAGCAAAAGAGGCCGGTCATGGCCATCCACGATGGCCATAGGCGTTAACCCGAGAGCCAACAGAACAAAGCCCAAGCCAACCGCAATCTCGCTGTTGACACCCTGCCCGGCTGGAACGAAAATCGAGGCCAGCAGACCATAGAGTAACAACACAGCCAGCCCAGCACGCCGGCCGATGCCCGCTGCACTGCCGTATACTTGCTCTGGCCGGGCCAGTGTGACATGCCGGGCTGCGGCTGGCGGCTGAGGCGACCACCAGCGACCGGCCACGGCTGCGCCCGGCCAAGCCAAGGGCTGCGCCGCACGTCTAACGCCCGGAATGTTGCGTAACGCAACCCGCAGCCGATTCCAGACAGAAACACCCTCCTCCTCGACTAAGGCTGTCGCCTGAACACCGTTGAACCAGTGCATGGCCCGACCCACGGGCGCTGCGCTACGTAGCCAGGAGGCCACACGGGCGTCGGCGACCTGTTCACGCACCTGCAGCAGGGCATTCCAGGTAGTACGCCACAGCAGCAAAGCACCCCCAATCAGCGGCCACAACGCCACACCGATCATCGTCTCCATCACCAACACATCGGCAGGCGCCAACGGGGGCGGGTGTCCGACAAACTGCTGCACGTCATCTGGCAGCAATGCCAGCAGGGGAGCGGGCAACAGACCAGACCAGTCGCCAACTGCCTGACGCAACAACTCATAAGTGAAGGGCAGCCAGAGCATGGCGAACCAGTTGGCAGCCATGAAGATCACCGTCATTTTGAGCAGGCTGCGCGAGAACGAGGCCAGCCAGACATCCTGGTTGACGAAATGGGCCAGTTCGTGGCGCAAGACAGCCTCCACCGCTGCCGGATCATCGGTATGAGTACGCCGGACAGCAGCAGCCATCTCAGGGAGCAGCCAGGCAGGGAAGGCCAAGGTGTGTCTGCGCCAGGTGCCAAAGGCAAAGGGAGCGCCAAGAGATACAGACGCGACCAACAACTGAGGCGGCTGACGAAGCCCAACCTCCAGAGCCAAACGTCCGATCCAATCACGCAGCCAGTCGTGCTCGACCGGCAGATCCTCCATGTGCCAGCGCCGTCGCAGCGCACCAGGTTGGTGCAGAAAATCCCATAGCGTCAACAGCGCCACACCCACCGGCAACACCGGCAGCAGTAGAAAGGATGATTTGCTGCCGCTCAAGAGCACGGGAATGCCCAACACCACGACCATGGCCAAGAACAATAGGCTCGTTTGGCTGGGCAAGGCAAAGACATTGAGCTTGGGTGGTTTCTCAACAGGCATGACGGTTCAGTCGAGAGGACGCGCCAGCGAAGCCAGGCTGGCCGGATCGGCCTGCACTTGAGCCACGTAGAGATCGACGAAGCGAGCACTCTGCTTGCCCAACTTGAATCGCTGGGCGGTGTCTTTGGCGCTGGCTCGGGCAACATCCGCCAGCCGACCGGCTCGTACCATGTCGTCCAATTGCTGTGCGGTGTAGGCAGTTACGACATGCTCCGTGGTATCCCAGCACGCCAGTAACAGCCGGGCGGAATCGGCCTCGGCTCCCCAGCCCAACGCCAACTGCTCGGCCTGGCGCGGGGTGAGTACCTGCGGCAGCGCCGGCAAACGCTCCATCAAAGCCTGAGCCGCTGCCTCGAAGGTAGCAGGGTCGGCCAACTTCAAAGCTGCAGCCATCTCCTGGGACAACTTGAGCACCCAACCGCGCAACCGCATCACCACTGTCAGCCGAGCCGGCAAGGCTGGCGGCTGGTTGAGCGGTTCCTGGCCAATGGATTCTTCCAAGCCGATCAAGGCATCCAGCAACTCGGCATAGACCATGGCGCAGTTCTCGCAGGTATCCATATGCCTGATCTCGACGGGAAACAGGCGGCTTATTCGCTCGCCGCGCAGCTCGGCTTCAGCAAGTCTCGGCAAGTTCTGCTGCACCTGGCGACAGACTGATGCGTCAGCCTGCTCATCGGCATCAATAGCCTGGGCCAGGCGGCGCAGTCGTTCCGCATCCTGAGATGCCTGCGACGTGGCGTCGCCCTGTGCGTTCTTTTCTGAGTCGATCACGTTGGCCTCCAGGATTGCTCTCAGGTGGTCAGGATTAATTCAAGCTCGGCGCGCAGGTCGGCGCAACACTTGCGGATGCGGGCGATGGCCCGGTTTTTCTCGGTATATACAACCTGCACTGTGACGGCCAGGTGGTGGGCGATTTCGCTGGCGTTCAGGTCGAGGAAAAAGTGGCCGATAAGGATGAACTCGCGGCGCGCGTTCTCCAGACAAGCGCGCAACTTGTCGATCAGCCAAGAGCGGGTGGCTAGTCGTTCCACTGTCCGAATGTCGTCTTCCGGCAACCCTGCTTGTTGCGCCACAAACAAGGCTACGTCAAGAGGGCTGCGATCATCCTGTTCGTGACTGCTTTTCGGGTCAGTCAAGTCGCTCTCCACGGACTCATGCTCGGCCACCCGACGCTCTTTCCTACCTAGATCCTTGGTCTCGTTGATCACGATCTGGCTGAACCAGGCCAAGAAGCTGCCGGGATAGCAGCGATCGATGTGCAACCAGGCTTGTGTGGCGGCGCGCAGGATGGCGGCCTCGGCCTGGTCGTGGCTGGCGCAGCGCTGCAGGGCGATCGGCCAGGCATAGCGCATCGCTTCATTCAGGGCAGCATGCTGGACACGGCTGCCGTCGCGACGGATCGCGTCCTCCAGCAGGCGACTATATTCGTGTTTGACTGCATCAACGATCAACTTGTCGTCCAGCGGCCGTCGCTCCTGGCTTGTCCACTCGGCGACGCGCGCAAGCACTCGGCTGCGGAAGGTGTCGCCGGGAGTGAACAGCGCCGGATCGTCAGACAAGGTCCAGCCGCGATCTCGCAGCGTATTGCCGATCAGCAAAGCACAGTTGGCCAACCATCGAGGATCGAACGGTTCTGCTTGCATAATTTCCTCTCAAAAAGACCACCAGCGGCCATCATCGCTGACCGAGCGGCGCAACGGCGCAAAACCGGCATCATTGGCCCGATTGTAGTTGCCATTGCAAGAGGTATCGTTGGTGCTGCGAAAGATATACCCGCGTTCAAAAGACTGAACCAGCGAACAGATGCCCTTCTCCTCGTCCAGCCCCCAACCCAGTCCTCCATAAACCTCTTCATGAGTGCCCCAGATCCAGCCGAAGCCGCGCACAGGCGCTACCCGTCCCTGGGGTGGGCTGCCACGTGAAGGCCAAGGAGTCACTTGATCCCACTGATCCTTCAAGGTGACTGCGTTGCCGTTGCCATAGAAAATCGCAACTTGGTCGGTATCCTCATGCCAGAGCATGCCGCCGTTCTCGAAAGGCTGCCAGGCCGACCAAGTGACGCGTGACTGGCCAGTGGGACAACCCTGCCGGCTGCGATCCCATCCAGCACCAAGGCGTTGGTCGACGGCGATGTTGCACGAAGGAAGCACGGGTGTGGCAACGACATCCAGATCTGATGATCGCCGATTGATAGCTAGATACTGTCCAGCTACCCATCCTGTATCGCCGTTGGCCGTCCGAACCTGCAGCCAATCGCTGGCGTCATTTCTGCCGATAAGCTCTACCTTGTCACCCTTGTACAACTTACGGATCACTGCAAAATCGCTGCTCGTGCCGCGGCGCAAGTTCAGTTCTTCGGTGCTGACTACACCGAGTGGCTCAGGAGTAAAGGTGGCGGTTGGAATGGGTGTCGCCGTAAACGTTGGCTGCGGTATGTCCGTTGGGGTGAGCGGCGGCGTGGCGGGAGGTTCAGGCAATGGCGTATCGATTGACGCCGGAACAAGCGTATTAGTGGTCATCAATGTCGGCGCAACCTCAGCCCCGTGCGCGCCTGGAGCGGTTTCTGGCCCAACCGGCAACGTAGTCTCGACAATTGCAACTGATGCATCTGGCGGTGCGGGTGTTGCCGAGTCACCATCAAGCAGCGCCCGTCCGCCCAAGAAAACGATCAGCAGCAGGGCGGCAGCGCCCGCAACCAGGGCAGCATACTTGCCCAACTGACCGCCAACCGGCCCTCTGATGATGGTCGGACCACCGGGCGTCGTGGCGCCGGCCGCCAACGCGGCGCGAAACTCGTCTGTCGTCTGAAAGCGCAACATACGATCGGTCTGGACGGCCTTGGCGACAGCCTGCTCCATCTGCGGGGAAACCGACGGGTTTAACTGGCGCACGGGCGGCAGAACAAAGGGTGTAAACGAGGGGTCGTAGCCGGTCAGCGCCTGGTGCAGCACCACCCCCAGGCTGTAGATGTCAGAGCGGGCGTCGGTCTGGCCGATGCCATGTTGCTCTGGAGCGGCGTAGCCGGGGGTCCCCATGGCCACTGTGTCGCCCGGTTTGCCCGTCTTGAAGAAGCGGGCGATGCCGAAGTCGATCAGCTTGAGCTGGCCCTGCGGCGTCAACATGATGTTGGCCGGCTTGAGATCACGAAAGATCACCGGGGGCTGCTGGCGATGCAGATAGCCTAACACATCGAACAATTGTGCAGCCAACATGCGCACTTGGGACTCGCTGAAACGCTGGCGTTGCAGGTGGCTTTCCAGCGTTTCCCCCTCGACAAACTCCATGACGATGTAATGCTTGCCGTTTTCAGTGAAGAAGTCCGTGACCTTGGGCAGGTTGGTATGATCCAGGTGAGCCAGCATTTGGGCCTCCTGGCGGAAGGCATCGATTGCCTGTTGCTTCTGGCCAGGACTGGCGACTGCGGCATCGGACATCTCCTTGATTGCGACTGTCTTGCCGCCCAACCGGGTATCGGCTGCCCGATACACGGCGCCCATGCCCCCCATGCCAATGCAGGCGATGATCACATAGCGGCCCTGCTGCAGGACAGATTGGGGCGGCAATTGTCCCGTGCCCATGCCCGGGATAGGGGCGCCGCATTGGGCGCAGTAGGGGGAGGCGGCGGGCTGCTGATGCCCGCAGGTGGGGCAGATGCGGGTTGTGGTCATGGCAATGTCCTGGGCGCGCCTGCTTCGATCTGGCGCACGAACTCATCAAGGGCCTGCACCAACTGCTGCTGGCTGGCCACGTCACGGTACTGGCCACCGGTCAGCTCGGCAATGCCGCGCAGCTCCTGGCGTGCGGCCTCGTCCACCGCCAGGCCGATCACGTAAATGGGAAAACGCAGTCCCACCTCGCGCTGGAAGCCGAGCAGTTGCTGCGGGTTCTCGCCGCAGTTGTCGCCGCCATCGGCGATCAGGATCAAGGCAGCGGTGCGGTCTGGGTCCGGGCCGAGATCGCCAGAGGCCTCACGTAGGGCGGCTGACAGCGGCGCCATACCCTGGGGCGTCAAGCCAGCCAGCGACGCGCTCAGCCGCTCCGTCTGATCCTGGCCCAAGGATACCAGCAGTTCTGTATCCTGGCAACTGGCCGCGTCAATCGCGGGCCAACGGTGGCCGAAAACGCGCAGACCGGTGTGGGGAGATGAAGTCAGGGACTGCCAATGCTGCGCCAACCCGCCGCGCACGGCGTCGAACCTGGCCTGGCCGCCGGGCAGCGAGCCGACCATGCTGTTGGAGGCATCCACCAGGTACTCAATGTAGACGTTGCTGGGCGGTGGGGGTGGCGTTGGCGGCGGCTCCACGATCACCGCAGGCAACGGAGTCCAGGTGGCTGTGGGCGGCGAAGTTGGCGTGGGCGCTGATCCCGTAGGTGAGGATGCGACGGCTGTTGGCGGCGCGGGGGCAGCGGCTGACGGGTTGAGCATCTGCCGCCCCCAGGCCCAGCCAACTGCCAGCAAAGCCAGCAGCGCAACCAGCACGAACAGCAGCGCCGGCGCCGGCCGCCGCGGAGACGCAGTCGTAACCGGTGTAGCTACCTGGGTTGGCGCAGCCGGCCGGATTGCTGCGCCGGCCAGCGCCTGGCGCAGCTCGTCCATGCTGTTGAAGCGCTGGCCCACCTGCACCTGCGTGGCGTGGGCGACGATCTGCTCCATCTCTGGCGCGGCCTGGGAGTTGAAGCGCCGCAGCGGCGGCAGGGCAAAGGGGGTGCTGGCGGGATCGTGCAATGTCAACAGGCGATGTAGCACCACGCCCAGGCTGTAGACATCGGAACGGGCATCGGTCTGGCCGGTGCCATGCTGCTCCGGCGCGGCATAGCCGGGCGTGCCCATGACCAGCGTATCGCCAGACTGGCCGGCCTTGAAGAAGCGGGCGATGCCGAAGTCGATCAGCTTGAGCTGGCCGGCCGGCGTCAGCATGATGTTGGCCGGCTTGAGGTCGCGGAAGATCACCGGCGGCCGCTGGCGATGCAGGTAGCCCAGCACATCGCACAGGTGCATTCCCCACATGCGCACCTGGCTCTCAGCCACCGGTGCACGTTGGCGCTGCAGGAAGTCCTCTAGCGTCTCCCCCTCGACGAACTCCATCACCATGTAGTGCTTGGCGCCCTCGTCGAAGGAATCGCTGACCTTGGGGATGTTGGGGTGGTCCAGACGGGCCAGCATCTGCGCTTCCTGGCGGAAGGCGGCGATGGAAAGCAGCTTCTGCTGGCCGCTGGTAATGGCCGCGTCCGACAGCTCCTTGATCGCCACCGCCTTGCCGCCCAAGCGGGTGTCGGCCGCTCTGTAGACCGCGCCCATGCCGCCGCGGCCCACCGTCCCCAGGATGACGTACCGTCCGCCTTGTAGGGTGACTTGCGGCGGCAAATTGCCCGTGCCCAGGCCGGGCAGCGGACTGCCACAGCGGCCGCAGTAGGGGCTGCCGGTGGGCTGTTGTTGGCCGCAAATGAGACAAGAAATAGGGCTGGCCACAAATTCCTCTTGTTATCAGCATTCTGACGCGTATTGGATGGACGTGGAACCAAATAGCCATTTGCGCACAGGGCAACCGTCCCCGGGCTCGATATCCTCTACATAGCTGCACCACCGGGCCAGAGGCCGGTGTTGGATTTCTTGGGTGGAGGTGGTTGATATGTCATGGCGGGGCTGATAGCGATGAATCAACCCACTGCTACAGCCGTGACCAGCTACTTCGACAGCAGCGCTCTGGTCAAGCGCTACCTGGTCGAAACCAGGACTCGTTTAGTGGAACGATGCGTCGAAGAGCTCATGAAGCCAGGGATCCAGCGTCTGCATCACCTCTGAATACTCTGGAACATCCGCTATCAGGCCAGCAAGGTCAGTCTTCCAGACACGCTCAACAGCCGCCAAATGATCTGCGATGCTTGCTGGGTTCAAGGCGATCCCTACCGCCTGTAATTTGAGCGGTGTGAGCTGGGCTATCTGAGGGATCGCAGCCAGATGACGGGCAGCGATGACCCATAGATCGTATACGTCGCGCGGCGTCTGTCGCATGGAAAGCGCTCGCAGCTTTTCAGCGGCGATTTCAGCCACCTGCATGACGCGAACAGAAAAGGGGTCCCCAAAAGCGGATTCTGCTGCCAGGTCAACCGGCGCTAACAAGACCGGCTCGCGGAAACTGATGTCCAGCTTGATGGAGTTAGCGTAGCGCAGTGGACCGAGATAACGCAACCGTGTGATGGTCAACGCATCACGAAACACCTTGTGCTCTGAAATGACAGCGTCAATTTCAGCAACCTCAACGGCCGGACGTAGCTGGTCAATGGTCACCGGCCGGCTGGCAGTGAAATCCAGATCCAACGACAAGCGGCTAGCGACGTAGAACTTGTGTAGCGCCGTGCCGCCTTTGAGCACCAATACCTGACGCAACTCGTCGTCCGCGCTAAGTGAGCGTAGGACCAGATCGAGCACGTACTCCTTCTCCAGAAAACCCAGGTTCAGCTTGCGCCGCGCAGCCATGCGCCGCAACTCATCACGGCTGACCATTACGTTTCCCTCCAGCCTAGCAGATGATCGGCCGGCACGTTCAGTCGCAGTCTCCAGGTGCGTTCGTAGGGTCCTGCGGGCGGAAGGTGGGGATCGAGACGGGCAAAACCGGCCGACAGATCGCGTTGCCAGGCCGCCAAAGCCGCAGCCCATTCTGCATCGGGAAAGCGCGCCGGCAATTCGAACTGTTCGGCCAGGTAGCCGAGGCGCTTGAGAATAGCCTGGTTGCCCAGGCGGACAGCGTACTCGGCCAGTTGCGCCGGTCGTGCATCAGAGCGCTGGGCATAACCGTAAAGGCCCTTAGCGGCCTCGACCACACCGCCGCATAGATCAGGACGATCCAGACAATCCACGACCGTGCGCGCCGGGTCGGTGATGACCACAGGCTGGTCATCCACCAGCATCGTGCTCACGCCAAAGAAACGCTCAGGCGCAATGGCCACGAAGTGGCAGTGGAAACCAAGCTCCTCGATCGACACATCGCGGCGTCGCACAGGGCTGATAACCAGCACCGTCTGCGGCAGTTGCTCGGTGAAGCCATGGTAGTGCAGCGCCGACCAATAACCGATGGCATACGGCTCTACCAGGCGGCTAGCCAGCACGAACTCATGAGCTGTGTACAGTCCTTCCATGCCGGCCGACAGAGGCAGGATCAAATACTTGCCGCGCTCCAAGCGCAACAGCCAGCGCTTGCGCGCCAAACTCGAGAGCAGCCGCGGCAAATTGGCAATTTGGCCGTTGGCGGCGGCTTGGGCATCCTCGGCGGTGAAGACAGTCTTGCCCGCTGCACTCAGGGTGTTGAGCAGGCGCGTTTCCTGTGCACTTAGTGTGCGTATATTTTGTGTGTTCATCATATCAATATCCATGCATTATTGTAACACACAGAAAACAACTGGCCAAGATTAAGACTAAGCAATCTGGCTGTCATAAATTGCCTGATCACATGGACGATAGAATACAAGATCATCACTCAAACGACGCTGCTTGCTACCATCAGCATCCATAACATACAGATCATGGTGGGTGAATTCCAGCGGCTGATTGGGCTTGTAATCGACTGCGTCATAAGCTCAGTTGGAAAAGAAGAGAATCTGTCCAGCCGATATTTCATTTGTGGGAACGGCAGCTTCTGTCACAGGTTGGATTGGCCCAGGTGTGGGCACATTTGCGCTTCCTTCCAAACATGCACGCAAGCTAACGCCATACACATCCTGCCATATGCCTATCTCATTCAGCCACATTGCATCGATAGCCCACTGTCCGTTGACTTTCTCCAGGAAGAATGCGGCGATGTCGCTTTCCCATGGGGGATCGATTGGCTGACACCCACCGTAACACATTTCTGTCATTCGCCAGGCTGGATTCCATCCACTTGTCCAGACTTGGAGTCTATCTGCAGCGACTTCGCCGTATCCGTCACAACGCGGCTCGCTTGGAAATCGCTGTGCCAGATCAGTCAAGTAGTGTGCCTTTGCGACGGGTTGGCCACCCTCGATGTAATTGATGTAAGCGATTCCCTCATCATTCACAAGCGCATCAAAGATCGCCAGATCACCTTCTCTCAAAGCGTAGAACAGCCACTCCAGAACCGAGGCTCGGTCCGCTCGGTCGAGCGGCGCCAGCACAGGTGCATTGGCTGCCGGTAACAGGGTTGGAGTGGCTACCTCTGGCGTTGGCGTATCCACATCCGGCGGCACGATCACCTCATCTCTGGTCACATCTGCCTGTACTGCGTCAAGCGCTCGATTTAGCTCCTGCTGGCTGCGTGCATCGTGGTACGTTCCACCTCCCGCCTCGGCAATGCAGCTCAACTGTTGCCGCGTCGGATCGTCCACGTCCAGCCCGATAACGTGGATGGTGAAGTTGATGCCCTCGGCCTTCAGGTCCTCCACCAACTGGCACGGATCGCCGCCGCAGGTCTCGATACCATCGCTCAACATGACGATGGAGTTGATGCGCGAGGCGTCATAGATGAAGTCATCCTTGGCCAACTCCAGCGACGCGGCCAGTGGGGTCATGCCTTGCACCGTGAAGTCCTGCAGCCAGCCTGCGATGCGCTCCATCTGCCCCTTCTCAGGCGGCGCGATCAGCTCGATGTCCTGGCAGCTTTCGTCCGTCTGCTGGTAGGGCAGGCGGTGGCCGTAGACCCGCAGGCCGATGTTGGTCTCCGGCCGGAAGGAGCGCATGTGCTCGGTCAGCACCCGCTGGGCGACCTCGATCTTGGGCGAACCGTCGCTCAGCGTCTCGCTCATGCTGCCCGAGGCATCCAGGATGTACTCGATGAAGAGGTTGCTGGTGCCCAGCTCCGGCATGGGAGTGCTGGTGGGCGCCTCGGTAGACGCGGAGGTGGGTGTGTTGACGGTGATTGGTGTAGCAGTCGCTGGTGCAACCGTAGCTGTCTCGGCTGAGACGATGACGGCTGTGGCCGGCGCCACCGGGACCGGTTGGCGGTTGAGCAACAGCACGAGGGCTGCGATAAGCGCCACGAGCAGGATGGCTGCCCCGCCCAGCCAGAGGCCGGTATTGGATTTCTTAGTCGGAGGTGGTTGGAATGACATGGATACGCTCCTCTCGCTGGGACGGCGTTACGTTGGTAACGTGACGCCGCCTTGCATGCCTGCCCGCTCTTAGCGCACGGGGATGCCTTCCAGTTTCGACATCACCGTGGCTTGATCGAAGCTCGCCGTCCGGTTGGCTTTGTAGCTGCCACTGTCGCCCTGAACGCGCCAGAAACCAGTGACATAGCTGCCATCGGGCGCCAATTGCAGGCTCAATGTGCCTGTGGTGCTATGCTGGTTGATGTAGGTCGCCTCGATCCTGCCCGCTTGAAAGCTTCCTACCCAAAAGGAGTTGTTGGTGGTAGAAATGCCTATGACCCGGCCCGCTGTTTCGAGCAAAACCAGGATGCCATAATCGGTTGTGCCCTTTGACTGGTCGGCCGCTGCCTCACCGTAGATACCGGTCACCCGCCCCGGCCAGTTGACGCGCTGTGAGTTGACCTGCACAATGGTGGGAAGAGAATGCTGTATTTCTCGCAAGATAGCTGGTTTGTCCAGCTTGCCCGTTGATCGACTGCCAAACCATGACATAGATATTCTCCTCGGGGCTACTGTCGGGTTCAGCGCCGGCGAAAGTACCTGCTGATCAGATTGTCCGGCACGCCCAACGCTTCACTTAACTGCAAGAATTTCTCGGCGCTGATTATGTCTTGCGCAAGACCTTCGACGTAGGTCCGTAGAAGCGCTGCAAAGGCCTCATCACCCACCTGCTCGCGCACTGCCTGCAAGAACTGAGTGCCACGCAGATAGACGGCGTTGACGTAGGGCCGAAAAGCTTGGTGCTCGTAGATAGTGCTGTCGACCCAGCCGGTGGGCTGGAAGCGGTCGACTCGGAAATTCCACCACCACGCTGCCAGTTCAGGGTGGACTGCCTCGTAAAAGAGCAGCTCGCTGTACGTGGAAAACGCTTCGTCGAGCCACGGCTCCAGCGCCTGGTCGTTGCCCACCAAGCCGTACCACCACTGGTGCGCAGTCTCGTGGGCGGCCAGAGCGGTCAGGTAGTTCTGAGGCGTGCTGTCATAGGCGGCGAAGTACTCTCGACCCAAAAAGTAGAGCCCATCGTACTCCATGCCGTCAGTGAAGTCAGCCTCCACCAGGCTCAGGCTGGCATGGGGATAGGGGGCAAACAGGTCGCTGTACAGCGCCAGCGCGCTGGCTGTCGTTTCCAGCGCGGCTTGCCCTGCTTCCTGATGCTCAGGAAAGGCGTAGGCTGCCACTGTCGCCAGACCGGACACGGTGTTTAGGATAACATACTCCGGGCTGACCGACAAAGTGAAATTGCGCGCAGCTTCGTTGTGATAGCGGCGCTGCAAGCCATCGCCCTCGGCCAGAGCGCTGGCGGCAACCACCAAATCGGTCTGCTGGCCTGTCAGGCGCAGATCCACCTGATAGTCGGCCACATCGTAGACCAGATGCTCGCCTACGGCGCCCGGATCATTCATCAGCCACCCATGATTGGGTAGGTGCGGCGGAACAAAGGGATACCAGTCGCCCAGGTTAGCTTGGCGGGCGGTGTAGCCTAGCGGGGCGGCTCTGGCAGGCAACGCTACTTGATAGAAGAGCGAAAGCGCGACGGTTCTTGCAGGCGTCAATGGCTCAGACAGGGGAACAAGCAGGCGCGCGCCCTCCAGCACGTACGCGTCGATCGGCTGCCCCTGCGCCCAGCGCAACTCGTCGAGTTGAAAGACACCCGACTCACGGTTAGCTTCAACCACCAGAGGTAACTGAGACAAAGTCTCGCCAGTGTTGTTGACGTAGGTGATGGTCTGGGTCACAACCAAGTGATGACGCGCGTAGTCAAGAGAAGCCGCCAAGCGGTATTGTGTACGTTCCGGCGGAATGGTCTCCATGGCCTGTGCAGCGGTGTCGGTTGTGCGCGGCAGCGCTGTGGGAGTGGGCGGCAGGTGAGTTGCCGTTGCGCTGGCGGTTGGTGCAGCCGATGAAGGCTCGGCGACAACCGTGAGGTCGGGCGTAACCGTGGCAACTGCATGACTACTAATACTTGGTCGAAGCAGGTCAGTTACCGGCGTGGACAGGACCGGTGCGGTTTGGCTGTCACAGGCAGCCAGAGCCGAAGCCAGGGTCAGTCCTAGAGCGATTACGCCACGGTTGATGCGAGAGCAGTTGAAGTTCATGGCCGTGACCACGCAGCGTCGAAGCCTTCGCCAGGGCTAATGCGGCGCGGCGCTTGGCTCGAATCTACCGAAGTTACCCAGATAGCCGCGACTCCTTCCCGGTCGGAGGTGAAAGCCAGCTCTCGGCTGTCAGGCGACCAGGCGGGGCGCAGATTGTTAGCGCCGTCGAAGGTGATCTGACGCTGGTTGCCGCCGTCCACGTCCATCTGCCAGATGTGGTAGACCCCGCCAGAACGCCGTTCGAAGGCGATGGCGCGACCGTCAGGCGACCAGGCCGGCGTGCTGTTGAAGTTGCCTTGAGAGGTCAGCCGCTGCACATCCGAGCCGTCAGCGCGCATCTTGTACACGTCGAGCCGGCTGTTGCGCGTGCTTTCGAAAACCAGCCAACCGCCATCGGGCGACCAACTGGGGTCATCGTCGCGACCAGGGTTATTGGTCAAGCGGCGCTGGTTGCTCCCATCGGCATCCATCAGATAGATCTCGCTGTTGCCGTCGCGCCAACTGACGAAGGCCAGTTGCGCGCCGTCGGGCGACCAGGTGGCCTCCAGGTTGTCATAGCCGGCGCTGGTTAGTTGGCGCAGGTTGCTGCCGTCGGCGTTGATCGAGTAGATCTGCCACGCGCCACTGTCCTTGGACCGGAACGCCAGCTTGTCGCCGCCCGGCGCCCAGGCGGCCACGCCGCTGTTGACCGGCAGGCCAGGCTGGGGCCGGGTCTCGCCGGTAGCCGGATCGGTGATCATGATCTGCCATGTCCCGTCAGCGCCGGTGGTGTAGGCGATCAAGCCCAGCGGTGGGGCCGGCGTTAGCGTCGGTAGGGGCGAAGCTGTTGGCCGCGGTGTCGCCGTGGGCGCGGACGGAGAAGTTGGCGTCGCCGTTGGGGGGAGCACAACAGCAGTGGTCGGCTCGTCCCATGCAGCGTCAGTAGGCAGCGCTGTCGGCGGCGCCGCAGCCGGCGTCATCACGACAGCCTCCCCTGCCGTCGCCTCCGCAGTGGGGCCGGCCACAGATGGAGAGGACGTCTGACTGCGCAGGAGCAGGACGGCCAGCAGCGCAACCAGGATCACGCCTACCAGGCCTATCATCGCGCCTATGCGGCCCGCACGGCCGGCCGTCGGCCCGGCTGCGCCGCTGGCCAACGCCTGGCACAACGCGTCAACCGTGGGGAAGCGCTGGGCAGGTTGCATCTCGGTGGCTCGGTTGATCACCTGCGCCATGGCCGGCGACACCTGCGGGTTGAGCTGGCGCACAGGCGGCAGGGCAAAGGGCGTGGTCGCTGGATCGTGCCCGGTAAGTACATGATGGAGCAACACGCCCAGACTATAGACATCCGAGCGGCCGTCGGTCTGACCTTTGCCGTGTTGCTCCGGCGCGGCATAGCCGGGTGTGCCCATGACCAATGTATCACCTGACTTACCCACTGTGAAGAAGCGGGCAATGCCAAAGTCGATCAGCTTGAGTTGTCCTTGCGGCGTCAGCATGACGTTGGCTGGCTTGAGATCGCGAAAGATCACCGGCGGGTTCTGGCGGTGCAGGTAGCCCAATACGTCGCACAACTGGGCCGCCCAGCCCCTCGCCTCGACTTCGCTCACCGGCCCGCCGCGCCGACCGAGATAGTCCTCCAGCGTCTGCCCCTCGACAAACTCCATCACGATGTAGTGCTTGCCGTTCTCGGTGAAGTAGTCGCTGACCTTGGGCAGGTTGGGATGGCTGAGCAGGGCCAACATCTGCGCCTCCTGGCTGAACGCGGCGACGGCCTGCTGGCGCTGCTGCGGCGTAGGGAGGCCGGCATCGGACATCTCCTTGATGGCCACGGACTTGCCGCCGAGACGAATATCGGCCGCCTGGTAGACCGCGCCCATGCCGCCCTGGCCCACAGCACGCACGATCAGGTAGCGTCCCTGTTGCAAGGCGAAGTGCGCCGGCAGTTGCCCCGTGCCCAGACCAGCCAGCGGGCTGCCGCAGCGGGTGCAGTAGGTTGAAGTAGCCGCTTGTGATAAACCACAGGAAGAGCATGTGACACGCATCAAGCTAGCCTCTTGGGTGCCCGGCCCCAAGGATCGCGCGGGTCCCAGGGGGCCGGGCTATTTGGTATTTGCCTGGCATCCGTCCGCCACATGTCGCCGGCTGGTTTCTCGACCAGCCGGCACGATGCAGCGACCCGCAAGCCAGACGGGGACACCTGGCGCTCGCTCTCAGGGCACGCGCTGCGCGTTGGACGCTTGCAGTGAAGGCCAACACGCCGCATTCTGGCCGGGAGAGAGCGGTCGGGCGCAACGGAAGCCAACGTTGTCGTTGCGGTTGCCCGGCGTGTTCCTGTTGCGGTTGGCCGCCCGAACGTTGTTCGCGGAGTTCTTCCACGAGCCGCCCCGCAAGACGCGCCCGCCAGGGCCCCCACACAACGGGGCCATGGCCCCGATCGTGCCTTACGGAACGGTTTCCAACCAGCCGCCCAGTAGCTTGCCGATCTCCGTCAGCGAAGCGGCGGCGTACTCGTATTGGCTCTGGCTGGTCAGCTTGCGCGCGTGGCTCAAGCGCATGTACAAGCGCAGCTTGTCCAGCACCAGGTCGGCATCCAGCAGCACTTGGCGCTTACGCTTCGAAGTACGCGTGGCCTGGATGAGTAGCTCGTAGAATTCAAAGGCGCTGTCCTCCAGCCGCTTGCCCATGCGAAAGCGCTCGCTCTTGGGGAAGCTCTCGGTATGGTTTAGAAGCCAAAGGATGAAGTCATAGGTCTTGCTGAAGATGGGGGATTGCTTCATCGGTGCTCCTGGCAAAAGAAACGCTGCCTAAGACAGCCTGACGCAGACCCCAGGTATCGCCCGTGCTGGCATGGTTGATCCAGCCCAGCACGCCAGCACGGGCACGCGCCTGATCGACCTCACCTCGCTGGTAGGCGCGACTGAGGGCTTGTAGCCGGCGCCGGGCGTTGACGATGTTGCGCCGCTTGAGGCGGCGATGATCGGGATAGACCTGAAAGCCCAGGAAAGGCACGCCCGTAGCGCAAGGGCGTGGCTGGGCGCGCTCCTCGTGCAGAGTTAAGCGCAGCCCAGCGGCATACTCAATCACATCTGCACGCCAGGCGTGCAGCGTGGGCTTGTCGTCGGCGAACAGCAGCAGGTCGTCCACGTAACGCACGTAGCCCTTGCACTTGAGCTGGCGCTTGACAAAGTGATCCAGCCCGTTGAGATAGACGTTGGCCCAGAACTGGCTGGTCAGGTTGCCAATCGGCAACCCACGCGGCCGATTCGTGGCGAAAAGATCATCGCCGCGGAAATACACCATGTCATACTCGTCACGCTGCACGCCCGCGCCGCTGGCGATGATCTTGCTGGTCAGGTCGAGCACGTGCGCGTCGGCCAATGTCCGGGCCAAGATGCCTTGCAGGGTGGCGTGGTCGATGGAAGGAAAGAATTGGCGCACGTCCAACGCCAACACATACTGAAAACGGCGCAGGTAGTCTGTGCACCGGTCCAGCGCCCGATGGGTGCCCTTGCCTTCACGGTTGGCGTAGGTGTCGTAGATGAACTTCCTTTCGTAGAGCGGCCCGATCACGTTGACCAGCGCGTGATGCACCACCCGATCGCGAAAGGGCGCGGCCGAGATCAGCCGGCGTTTGGGCTCATGGATGTAGAAACTGTCGTAAGCGCCGGGCTGGTAGGCGCCGCTGCGCAGATCGTCGCGCAGTTGAAGCAAGTTTTCCTCCAGGTCGTACTCAAAGGTCGCAACGCTGGGCTTGCCTCGCTTGCCTCTGGCTGCCAGGTAGTAGGCCATCAGCAGGTTCCCGAGACTGGCGACCTGGGGCCACAGGTGATCGTATCGTTTGCTCATGACACCTCGTTTCTCCAGACCCTGCGGGTTCCGGAAACCCGCAGGGTCTACCGTACCGATTCGCGGCGAGCGGGGGGCTACGCCCCCCTGCACCCCCCGGTTCCAGGAGTCCAGAACTCCAGAACCCAGCAGACCAGCATCAAGGCGAGCGGGCGCAACGGAAGCCAACGAAGCCGCCGCGGCTGCCCGGCGAGTCCCGGCAGCGGAGGGCCGCCCGAACGTCGTCCGCGGAGTACTTCCACGAGCCGCCCCGCAAGACGCGCGTGGAACCGGTTCCAGGACCAATTGGGTTCTCGCGCGGCGCCGTCGTGTAGGTGTTTTCGTCGTACCAGTCGGCCACCAATTCCCACACGTTGCCTGCCATGTCCAGCGCGCCGTATGGGCTGGCGCCGGCGGGAAAACGGCCGACTGGCGCGGTTGTGGCAAAGCCATCATCTACTTCGTCGGTGGAGGGTCCAGTGGGATCGTTCTTGTCTGAGAAATTAAAGCGTGGCGCCGTTTGCACATCCCACGCGTCGCCCCACGGATAGATGCGCCCATCCGCGCCGCGCGCGGCCTTTTCCCACTCCGCCTCGGTCGGCAGCCGCCGGCCTGTCCAGGCACAGTAAGCTGTGGCCTGATCCCAGTCCACGCAGTTGATCGGATGATCCGATTTGCCGTCGGCGTCGTAGGTGCAGTACCCTCCGAGATCTGGTGCAGAGCAAGCGCCGGTTTCGACACAGCGCCGGTACTGCGCCGCCGTCACCTCCGTCTTGTCGATCCAGAACGCATCCAGATACACGGTGTGTTGTGGAAGTTCGTCGCTGCCACCCTCCTGGTCGTCCCGGGTGCCCATCAAGAACTCGCCGACCGGCACGTAGACCAACACCATGCCGTCGACCTCGGAGGTCATTGTCATGATGGAGCCTACGCCCAGGGTCGGTATGGACGGCGGTGGGATGGGCGTGTCCGTAGGCGGAGGCGTCGGCGTCACTGGGGTGTCGGTCGGCCCAGGCGTCGGCGTCACTGGGGTAGCATTCGGCGTAGGTGTTGGCGAGGGCGTGGGAATCGGCCCCGGCGCTGGCCGTAGCAGCAAGACCGCCAGCAAGACGATGCCCACCAGCGCTGCGCCGGCGGCAGCGCCCGCGGCCCAACCCGGCACGCGCCGCCACCAGGGCCGCGCCGCCGGCGGCGACTGATGGCGGCCGCTGCCGGCCAGCGCCGTTCGCATCTCGCCTGCGCTCTGGAAGCGCTCGTCGGGCTGAGTCTTGAGCGCCTTGAGGATGGCTGCCTCAGTGGCGGCCGAGAGCGCGGGGTTGGCCCGTCGCGGTAGGATCAAGTTGCCCGGCTTGACGGCCAACTGCACCGCGTCGGGCGGCGCGGCGCCGGTCAGCAGATGGTAGAGGGTCGCGCCCAGCGCGTAGATGTCGGTGCGCGCGTCGGTGTGGCCGTAGGCGCCCTGCGCGTGCTGCTCCAGCGCAGCGTACTCCGGCGTGCCGAAGCCCTTGACCACCGTGGCCGTGCCGGGCCGCTGCGGGTCCAACAGCTTGACCAGGCCGAAGTCCACCAGCTTGACCTTGCCTTGGGGCGTCAGGATGATGTTGCCCGGCTTGATGTCGCGGTGGAGGATGGCGTAGGGCTGCTGGCCGTGAAGATACTCCAGCGCGTCCAGGACCTGGTCGAACCAGGGCAGCACCGATGCTTCAGGCAACGGCTGCCGATACTGGCGCAGCCAGCGGTCCAGCACGCTTTGCAGGTTCTCCCCCTCCACGAAGTCCATCACCAGGTACTCGTTGCCGCCCTGGGTGAAGTAGTCGGAGACCTTGGTCAGGTTGGGGTGGTCCAGCCGCGAGAGGATGCTGGCTTCGGCCAGGAACTGCTGGCGCAACTGGGCCAGCACCTGCGGGCTGGCGTGGGGATCCAGCACGTTCTCCTTGATCGCGCAGCGCCGTCCCGGCAGACGCAGATCCTCGGCCAGGTAGACCGCGCCCATGCCGCCCTGGCCCAGCAAGCCCAGGATGCGGTAACGGTTTTGCAGGGTTTGACCGATAGTCAGAGGCATAGTCAAGTCCAATTCTCACTCAGAGTCTTGCCACGGATTACGCGAATTGCTCGAATTATCGGAACTATTCGCGAAATTCGTGGCAGAGTCCGCTCAGCGGTTCCTGTGATCTTCATGTGCGAGCAGTGTGTCCATGCGCGCCACAGCCAACATGACAGCCAGCGCCAGCCAGAAGAGCATGCTGAGCACGACGACGTCAGGATTGAACAGCGCCTGCGTCAGGTAGGCCGCCACCGAGGCGAGGGCCGCGGCGGCCATCGTCTCGCTCCAGCGCTGTCTACCGGACGCACTCACCGCCGATCGAGTAGGCGTCTGCGCTGTATCGAGACCCTGCCGTCCACTCACAGTTGGTCGAGTCCCTTCGGGATGGTTCCCAATAGGCGTCTGCGCCGTATCGAGACCTCTCCCGCGCTGCCAGAGGTCGAGACCGGTCTTGGCAAAAGCAACCATCAGGCCGCCGTAGACAACCAGCCCGATCACGCCCGTGGCCAGCAGACGCTCCAGCAGCAGGTTGTGCGGGTCATCCACCACCGCGTCCGTGCCCTGATAGAGCGTGCCTGGCGGATAGCGGGCGGAGAAGACCTGCTCGAAGGTGGCCGGTCCATAGCCCAAGGGCCAGCGGGCTGGAGCCAACGCCAGCGCATGCTGCCAGATCACGCTGCGGCGCAGGGCCGACTCGGTGCGCAGCTCCGGGTAGCTCATGCCGGCCGCCGCGGCCTGTTCGTTGCCGGCCGGCAGCCGGACAAACGTCATCGCCGCCAGCACGCCGCAGCCGACAACCAGGGCCAGCCCGGCCGCCTGCCACAGCCGCCGCTGACGCCACCGCAGCGCCAGCAGAACGAAAAAGACCACGCTACCGACGGTCAGCCCCAACCACGCGCCGCGCGCCAGGGTCAGTACGAGGCAGGTCACTTGCATCAGCAAGACAACCCCGAAGCGTCGCGACCCTGCCAGTTCGTCGGACGGGCAGACATCAGCGTTGCATCGAGACCCCAGCGTCACCAGCGCCAGCGTCCACGGAACCACCATAGCCAGGTATGCGCCCAGGAAGTTGGAGCGCCCCAGCGTCGCATGCACCGGCGACACCGAGTCCGTGATCCACGGCAGCGGGTCCAGCCCCAGCGCCTGGGCAAAGCCATAGACAATGACCGGCACGCTGGCCAGGATCAACACCTGCACCAGCCGGTTGATCTGGGCCGGCCGGCGCAGCACATCGGCCAGCGCCAAAAAGAAAAGCACACCGGCCAAAATCGTTGTCGCACCGCGTGGATTATCGGCTGTGCCCCAGAGGCTCAGCCGAAGATCAATTGAGACGGCCGTAGCCAGAAGCACGACGGCAGCATAGGCGGATACCGCCCAAGGCAGCGGTCGACCGGCAGACGCATGGCTGGCCTGACTGGACTGACGCGTCGGCAGACCGAGAAGTCGCCAGACCAGCCAGGCTGCGCCCATTACAGTCGCGATGGTCCAGAAAAGCGTCACCTTCGCCGGTTCGAAAGGCACGCGGGTGTAGGGGTTGAACCACAGCGGCAGCAGCAGAACGGCTGCCAGCCCACCGTAACGCACCACTGTGGCCAGCGCATCCCTCATGGCCGGCGGCGCCTCGGTTTGCCAGTCACCAGCCACACGCCCAGCAGCGCACCCAAGCCCAGCAGACCGCCCACGCCAGCGGTTTGGATGGGCGCAGGCGCGCCCGGCAGCAATGCACTGCGCGTGGTGCCACTGGAAGGCGCCGGCGTAGGGGAGGCTACCGGTACAGGGATAGGAGTGGGCGCGGGGATAGATCCGGAGGTTGCCGACAGCTCATCCAAATAGATCACACCGCTACTGGCTGCGTTGTCAGGCACGCCGTCCAACACCAACGCATATAGGCTGACGGGATAATCCAGACGGCCGTTGTCGCTGCCGCTGATGTGCCCATTCGGCCAGCCACTCGTATCGTCGAACCAAGCGACCATCTGCTGCCAACCCGAATGAAACACCTGTCCGAAGCTGTAGGCGCGCACCTCTCCGGTTGTGTCTCGCACCCAGGCGTTGAGATAATGCCCAGATCCATCGCCGTAGACCCAGGCAGTAACACCGGTGGGTTGTCCACCCATACCGATCGGGTTAGGAGCCAGAAAGACGACGTAATTGGAGTTGACCGCTGGGAAGGTGTAGCTCAGTCGGCCAGACGACGCGCCCACCATGGCCTGTTCACGTGAGGGGGCGAGGGTCCCATAGTTCTGGTCGCCGATACGCCAAGTGGGACCGCTCTCAAAGTCGGCCACAAGCCCTGGCCGGGCAGGGGTCGGGGTGGCGGCCGGCGTCGGGGTGGGAGGCGCGTCGACTACCGCCACGCTGTCCGTTGGCCCCGTAGTCTCGACACGGTCAGCGATGATCCAAACATCTGAGCCATCGGCAGACTTGAGCTGCCACCAGGTACCGGCCTGGTTCTTCCCGCTGATTTCCAGCGCAGCGCCGGGCGCCAAAATGCCAACCGCCGCATATTGTGTGCCGGGTCCGGCCCGCAGGTTGGTCTCACCGCTAGCCACGGCCCTGGGCACGGCCAGTGTTGCCGTGGGCGATGGAGTAGGCGTATTGGGCCCAAGCGTCGAAGTCGGTTTCGCCAGAGTGGCGACGACTGATGTGTCTGTAGCCGTGGACGTCAGGGTCGGCGTCTCAGGAATGGGGGTATCCGTGACTAGGGCAGTTGGAACTTCCGTAATGATCACGGTGATAGTCGGCGACGGTGTCGTTTCCGACAGTGCAGCAACCACAATGGTTGCACCGCCAACAGGTGTGGGAATGTCACCTGCCGAAGATGAAAACAAGCCGGAGAACCAGGCCCACACGACTGTTCCCAGCAAAGCCAGCAGAGCAATCATGGTCACCGGTATGGTCCAGCGGCGCCGACGAGCAGGCGCGGGTGGCGTTGCCGATCCTGGCGGCGCAGCAGCACGCCTGGCTTTGCCGCCCAACGCAACGCGCATCTGGCTGGCCGATTGAAAACGTTGGCTGGGATGAACTTCGATGGCCTTGAGCAGAGCTGCCTCCGTCTGGGCCGATAGACCAGGATTGAGTCGGCGTGGTTTATCCAGCACCTTGGGATTGAGCAGTCGGTCCCGCACGTTGGCCGGCGGCGAACCTGTCAGCAAATGATAAAGCGTCGCACCCAAGGCGTAGATATCGGTACGGGCGTCAGTGTGACCCTCGCTGCCGGGATACTGTTCCAGAGCGGTATACGCCGGCGTACCCAAGCCGCGCAGCGCAAAGGCGGTGTCCTGGCTGCCTTGCCCGACCAACTTGACCAAGCCAAAGTCCACCAGCTTCACCACCCCCGTGGGTGTCAGGATGATGTTGCTTGGCTTGATGTCGCGATGGACGATGGGGGAAGGGCGCTGACCGTGCAGATAGGTCAGGGCATCCAGTACTTGGTCGGCCCAATCTAACACGGACTGCTCGGGCAAAGGAGCACGGAACTGCTGTATGTGGCGATCGAATACCTGCTGCAAGGTTTCGCCCTCGACGAAATCCATCACCAGGTACTCGTTGTTGCCCTGCGTGAAGAAATCGGAGACTTTCGGCAAATTGGGATGATCCAACGCCGCCAGAGTCTTGGCCTCGACATAGAACTGGTTGCGCAATTCTGCCAGCGTTTGCGGATCGGCATTGGACTCCGGGATATTCTCTTTTATGGCGAAGCGCCGCCCAGACAGCCGCGTATGCTCAGCCAGGTAGACCGCGCCCATTCCGCCGTGGCCCAACGAGCCAATGATGCGATAATTGCCTTGTAGGACCTGATCGGTTGTCAGTGGCATAGGACATCTCCCTAACCGATGAACACGAACGCTCTATTGTAGCGTCGGAATCGAGTGGTGACCACTACTGGCTCTTAGCAATGGACATAGCGCTGCGGCGATGCCCAGTTGAACACGAAACATTCAACATGTTGCCGGCGCTAGGACTGCAAACGATACACCTGCACGGCGAGTCTGGTAACGCCAGTGTTGCGCACGACGAAAAAGAACATCTCCCAGTCGATCAGATCCTCGAAGACCTGGCTGCCGCTGCGTCCGGATGAGATGTGGTGCAGGTGCCGATAGAACATGATGCCAGGATCAGCCTGCCATTCGATGCGATAGGCGCCGCCCTGTTGAACTTTGTATTGAAGGGCAACGTCGCCTCGGACGCCGGATGTGACCAGATCACGACAAATCTGTAGTCCCCAATCGTTGGGACTGTGATAGCATCCGTCGTCGGATGACATCTCCTGCCATTCGAAGTTATTGCGTCCTGAGCTCCACAGGTACCACCATTTGCGGCCCTCGATCGGGCCGGGGAAATCAGCCACCGAGTCGGCTACCAGGACCCATGAGGCTGACGGCTGCTGCACTGCGAAGGCTGCGGTTGCAGTTGGTGTTGCGACCGCAGGGGGCGCAGCAGCAGCTTGAGTTGGCTGGGGAAGGGAAGTGTTGGTTGGATGTGGTGGGTTGGTCGGCGTGTTAGTGGGCAGCGGAACAGGCGTCGGCTGAAGCGTAGAGGTTGGCGCCAGGCGTAGAATACGCACGGCTGTGGCTGTGGCCGTTGGGTTGGGGCGCACGGTTGCAACAATGACGCCGGTCGCAACGCGCTCAGGTGTGGTGGTTTCTGTCGCCACCGGGACAACGACCGCCGCACCGGCCGCCGGGGGCGCTTCCCGTCGGCTGACCTCCGATGACAGGATCAAAGCGAGCGCCAATGTAATCATGGCGATAGCACCGCCAGACAGTAACCAGGCGCGCCGCACGGGCGGGCGCCTGGTTGAACCTGGCTGTCCGTGATGGGCAGATGTTCCCATCAACGCGATGCGCATGTCATCCGCGCTCTGATGCCTTCGATCCGGCTGTATCTCCAGCGCCTTCATGATGGCAGATGCCGTGCTGGACGCCAGTGCAGGGTTAAGCTGCTTTGGCGGCGTCAGACCCTTCGAATTTAGCACCCTTTGCGGCACCTCCGGAGGAGCTTGACCGGTCAGCAGATGGTACAATGTGGCGCCCAGTGCATACAGATCAGTGCGCGCGTCGGTATGGCCAATGCCAAAACCATATTGCTCCAGCGCTGTGTACCCTGGTGTGCCCATGCCTCGCATCGCAGCAGCGGTGCTCTGGCCCGCCCCGCTGAGCAACTTAACCAGCCCAAAATCCACCAGGTGAACCTTCCCATCCGGCGCCCAAATGATGTTGGCAGGCTTGATGTCACGATGGATGACCGGGTTCGGGTGCCGGCTGTGCAGATAGGCTAAAGCGGACAGGATCTGATCAGCCCAGACCAGAACCTGACCTTCCGGCAGCGGTTTACCCATCTGTTGCAGATGCTTTGCCAGCACCTGGCTCAGGTCGTCGCCTTGCACATAGTCCATGACCAGATACTCAACCCCACCCTCGACGAAGAAATCTGTGACCTTGGGCAGATTTGGATGATTTAGCGCGGCCAGAGTTTTCGCCTCGGTGTAGAACTGCTGACGCAGTTGATCCTGGGTCGCCTGATCAATCGATGGATCGGGGACGTTTTCCTTGATCGCCACAAGCCGGCCCACCAAACGCGTGTGCTCTGCCAGATAGACGGCCCCCATCCCGCCCTGGCCTAGCAGTCTGACAATACGATAATTCCCTTGCAATACCTGCCCACATTGAAGCATCGGCGACTCACCTCAACGGAAAATGACCTGCAATGAGTACTGCTCCGTTACGCTGTGGCCTGTGACACGCTGCACGCGGACATAATACCGCCCGGCTGGCAATGGGTTGGTCAGGATGGACTCGGGTTGATTGCCCGGATTGCCAGAATACGCAATCTGCCCTTGATTGGCCGCATAGAGATAGAGATGATAATTGTGGCCCGCCGGAATGTTCCAGAGGTTGACTTCAATTGTGTGAGTCGCAGGCACGTCGAACCAGTAGAAATCGTCCCGATCATGGGACGCATAGATCAAGGCGCGGTAGGTCTGGCCCGAAACCAGCGGCCCCCAAGCTTCAACAAACGTGTTGTTCGGCTCATAGGGATCACCCGGTACGGGTGTCCGCGTAGGCGTCGGCGTCGGCGTGAAAGTAGGTGTAGGTGCCAGAGCGCGCGCCAGAATCGGCAAATACTGGGCACGGCTTGTTATCCTGGTTGGCGTCGGCGTCCAGGTACGGGTGGCGGTTGGCGTCGGTGTCGGCGTCCAGGTGCGGGTGGCGGTCGGCGTCGGTGTCGGCGTCCAGGTGCGGGTGGCGGTCGGCGTTGGCGTCCACGTTGGCGTTGGCGTCCACGTGAATGTAGGCGTCGGCGTGTTGACGAACGCCAACTTGAGGGCGAAGGCGTCGGTGAAGCCGTTGAAGTAAGGGTCAAAAGCACCGGCTGTGACCGGAAAATTGCCCGACATGGTGTCGCCAACGATCGTCACGGTGTCGGCGTCAAACACGTGTATGCCGACACCCCAGTCGTCGCTGCCGCCGCCGATGAAGGTGCCATAGCTCAGAGAGTCGCCTGCATTGCTCATCCTGACCACGAAAGCATCGATGCCGCCGTTGATGTTCCTGTCGAAGGCGTCGAAAGAAGTGGGAAAGTTAGCAGAGAGGGTATCGCCTGTTACATGGGCCCGTCCCGCGCTGTCGACAGCAACGCCATGGCCGCGATCGACATCGCTGCCGCCCAGGAAGGTGCTGTAGCTCAGGCTTTCGCCTCCGGCATTCACCCGTGCTACAAAGGCATCCACCTGGCCGTTGAATGTCGTGTCGAAAGCACTGCCTGTGATGGGGAAGTTATTGGATGCAGTTTCTCCCGTAACGTAGGCGCGGCTGTTGCTGTCAAAGGCGATGGCGTAGCCATGATCCGCCCCGCCCCCTCCGAGGAAGGTGGAATACTCCAGGGTGTTGCCGGCGTTGGTGAAGCGCGCCACGAAGGCGTCGGTTCCGCCGTTGAAGGTTGGATCATAGGCGCCATAGGTGGTGGGGAAGTTGGAAGAAGTGGTGGCGCCGGTGACGTAGGCGCGCCCGCCGCCGTCCACCGCCACAGCCCAGAGCCAATCGCTGGCCACGCCGCCCAGAAAGGTGGAGTAGTCCAGTCCGCTGCCATCGGCGTTCATACGGGTCAGAAACCCATCGCGGTTTCCGTTGTGCGTGCGGTCATATGCGCCAGGAGTCGTGGGAAAATCGGTAGAATACAGGTAGCCGCCCACATAGGCCCGATAGGAACCATCAACTGCGACAGCCACGCTCTTGTCCCACTCAGTGCCCCCCAGATAAGTGGCATACTCGAGCGTGCTGCCGGCCTCGTTCAAGCGCAACACGAACGCGTCGCTCAACCCGTTGAAGGTTCGATCAAAAGCGCCCACTGTAGTCGGAAAATTGGCCGACTCAGCCCAGCCGGCGACATACACCCGTCCCAGGCGATCTACAGCAACGCTTTGGCTGCCATCAATGCCACTGCCGCCGAAAAAGGTGGCAAAATCTAACGTTGCACCGTCAGCACTCAACCGGGCTGCGTAGGCATCAAGCAGGCCATTATGACCGACGTCGAAAGCGCCTGGCGTGACAGGGAAGTTCTCTGACTCCGTCCACCCAGCCAGCACCAGCCGGCCAGCATAGTCGACCGCGCAGGCGCGCCCTACATCCTCGAATACCCCGCCAACGAACGTACTGAATAACAAGCCATCAGGTACACGACCTGATTCGGCTAGCTGCGCAGGCTCCGCACCCGCCGGCGACGGCGCAATCTCGATTACCTGTCCGGCCTCGACCTGATAGCTGAAGGCTGCCTCGGGCAGCGGCAACGAGAATTCTTGGCCCAGGGCAGACAGCAACAGCGTTCTATCTTCCACCGTGACACCATCGGCGCCGTCGACCACCAGCCGGATGGGGTGAACCACCTGTGTCTCACGCGCCGTTAGCCGCCATGACCAACCGTCGGCCGTTTGGCCCAGGTCCAGATCGACGCCCGGATAAAGGTCGACGTAGCGCACGGCGCGCCATACTGGCACCTGCGCACGCCAGCCAGCCTCGTCCGCGCCAAGAAAATAGCTAATCTTCGTAGCCAACGGATCCGATTTCTCGATGACCGCGTCAGGGTTGGCGTCAACAAAACGCAACCGAATATGCGTACCCTGGCGGCCAGGAAGGGCTGGCTCAGACCAACGATCGACATCATCCGGCTCCTGATCGCGGATGTCGCCGCCCGGATCAAGCACAGTGATCCAGATTGCGTCGTACGTAAGCCAGATGACGCCAGATGCTCCACCCCAGGCCTGAAAGCGCGCGCCATCGGGCCATTGGCCTACGTTCTCCACGAAGGCCAATGGCCCATTAACCAGCGGCTGCCCACCAGGCGAATCGTCACTGGAGTTTACAGTGAACGAATCTGGGGAAGCCGAGGCTCGCCGTGCAGCGGCTGACAGCACGATGGACAGCACCAGAGCCATCGCCACTGTCCCAACCAGGGCCAGCACAAAAACAGGCATAACGCGCTTAATCGATTGCATGATCTCTCCTTATGGCCTGACTACATCCTGACTGCCCACGGCCTAACGCGATTCGCTTCCGCTAACAACGTCGCCGCCGCTGTTGCCACCAGCTCAACCCTATCACCATAACGAACAGCCCAATACCCGCGACGCTGCCCCCGCCAGCCGTGCGCAGATCTTGCCCGTCCCCAGGCGGCATGATGGAACCGCTGGGCGGCGGCGCCGGCGTGTCGGTGGGCGGCGGCGCCGGCGTGTCGGTGGGCGGCGGCGCCGGCGTGTCGGTGGGCGGCGGCGCCGGCGTGTCGGTGGGCGGCGGCGCCGGCGTGTCGGTGGAGGGTGGCGGCGTGTCGGAAGGCGAACTCTGTGCAGGGGGGATCCAGCGCAACAGTCGGCGTGTTGCCTCAGGGCTGCGCAAGGCGACAAACTCGCCGTTGGCCCCCACCCGGATGACGCGCACGCTCCAGTAGTAGTCGCCGGCTGGCAGGCTGCTCAGCGAGACGGTTACGCCAGGCGCCGTCAAAATCCGGGCATCGACCACGTCTTCCCTGCTCGCGTCCCGCATCAAGCGCCAGTCGAAGCGCTCGTCATCACGCAGCGCCGAGCCATCCCAGCGCCAGCTAAATGCCTGCTCTGCGCTGGCGCTGACGCCGTTGGCTGGACCAAGCAAGGTCGGCGCATTTTGATAGTCACCACTGATTGCAGTTACCGTCGCGACAGGGACAGCAGTGGCGGCGCGCGAGGTGACCATCGGGGTTGGAAGAAGGGGAGTTGTCGTGGTTGTCGGGGACCACGTCGCTGTGGTGGTCTCCAACGGCATTGGAGTGGCCGTGGCCAACAATAGGCGCGTAGAAGTGACATCAGGTCGCGGCGCGCCTGTCGCGATCGACGTATTGCCAGGCATCGCCGTTGATGAAGCAAGAGACGCGGTGCCCGACCTGACGACAACTGCCGCGGCCAACGAGGTGGGACTGGGTGAGATGGTGTTGACCACGACGGCGGTTGAGGTCGCGCTGCGGTAATTCAGCGCCACGACCACGCTGGCCACCAGCGCCAGGGTCAGCAGTACCATGCCCGTCAACAGCGCCGCGCCGGGTCGCCGTCGAGCTGGCGCTGTGGCGCCCTTGAACGAGACCTTGCCGGCCAACGCTGCCTGCATCTGTTCGGCCGTCTGGAAACGGTCATCGGGTTTTACCTCGATTGAGCGCAGGATAGCCTTCTCGGTGTTGGCCGAAACGGTGGGGTTGGCCTGGCGCAGGGGAGTTACGACAGCGGCGCCTAGAAGCCGGTCACGGACATTGACCGGCGGCGAGCCGGTCAATAGGTGGTAGAGCGTCGCGCCCAGCGAGTAAATGTCGGTGCGCGCGTCGGTGTGGCTCTGGCTACCGGGATACTGCTCCAGCGGTGTGTAGTCGGGAGTGCCCATGCCGCGCATGGCCGCGGCAGTGCTCTGGCCCGCTCCGCTCATCAGCTTGACCAAGCCGAAATCGACCAGGCACACGCTTCCCTCCGGCGTGAGAATCAGGTTGGCTGGCTTGATATCACGGTGGATAACGGGGTGTGGCTGGCGGCTGTGCAGATAAGTCAGCGCGCCCAGAATCTGATCGGCCCAATCGAGCACACGCGCTTCCGGAAGCGGCTTGCCGTGCTGCTGGATGTGGCGATCGAGCAGGTCGTTGAGATTCTCACCCTCCACGTAATCCATGACCAGGTACTCGACGCCTCCCTCGATGAAGAAGTCAGTGACTTTCGGTAAATTGGGATGATTCATCGCGGCCAGGATCTTGGCCTCGGTGTAGAACTGATCGCGCAGTTGGTCGCGAGTGGCTTGGTCGGCGAAGGGTTCGGGTTTGTTCTCCTTGATTGCCAGCAAGCGTCCATGAAGGCGGGTGTGTTCGGCCAGATAGACCGCGCCCATACCGCCTTGGCCTAACAGCCGAACGATGCGATAGTTATTCTGCAGGAGTTGCCCACTGCTCAGCGCCATACCCTAACTCCTTGTCGATGGCGAAGGAAACGCCGATGAATCCAGAGGAAAATTGTGTGAACGATTATACATATTCTGGATGAAAGAACCAATCGAAGAGCATCTGTCTGTGACAAGATCATTGCCGGTACAATGACTGCTCACCAATCGTTGGTTCCTGAATTCGAGCAACCCAGCATAGGGACCAGCTGCCGCGGCCCATGCAACCAACACCCACAGTCGGGCGTGCAGTTGATCCGCCTTGGAACCATGCTGGAACCCACGGCATTGCGTCACTCAGCGCTGTCAGCTCAACAAGACGAACAGGCTCTACCCGACCCGCCGTATCACCAGGTTACGGCTTGCCGCAGGGATGCGCCGTCGCTGTCATCAGAGCGCAGGGTATTGTAGACCTCCTCGCCACCCGAGCCAGAACGCAACTGATAGCCGTGCTCTTGATAAAAGCGGCGCACCTGTGCCTCCTGGCCAGCGTCGGCCACCAAGTTGCCGTATATCTCGCGCGCCTGGTGTTGCCGGCCGATGCGTTCGGCCTCGGTCAGTAGTTCGCCGCCGATGCCGCGGCTGCGGTAGTTGTCGTTCACCTGGATATCGTTGAGCCGCAGCCGGCGGTCGACTACCGCGCCGTCGGCTGATCGGTCGATCTCCAAGGTCAGATTAGCCCGACCCATCTCGCCCTTGCCGTGGTAGGCCGGCGGCGTTTGGGCTTCGGCCGTGTCGACGGCGCGCAGGCGGATCCCGTGCTGGCTGTGCAGCCGCTGTTCACCCTCGACCTTGGCCAACCCTTGAGCATCATTGCCCTCAACGCGCAACGTCACATCGCGGCCTTGGCGGTCGGTGAAATGCCGCTGATAGGAACCATCGCCCTGCGCCTGGTAGCGCGGAAGATCATTCGCCTGCTGGATTCGTTTCTCAGCCTGCATGCTGGCTTCGCTGCGCTCACCGGTTGCAGGCGTCCCCTTCTCGAACTGTTCGATCTGCTGGTACATAGACGACTCCGGACGACGTCAGGCAAAACGCTGGCCACAGTGGGGGCAAAACTTGGCCCCAGGCCGTTGGGGCTGTGTGCAACGGGGACACACAGATGGCGCCTGCGGCGCGGCGGCGGCCGTCACAGGTTGGCCGCAGGCCGTGCAAAACCGAGCGCCGACGCGCACCGCTCGGCCACAGCGCACACACGGCGTGCTCGAAGGCAGGTCCGTCGGCCCTACCAGGGTGGACGAACTGAGTACTGATTGCGCAGAGAGCGGGGCCGGGGCAGGAGGCGCCTGTGGTGGATAACCCTGTCCGGCCAGCGGCATATGGGGCGGGTAGGCGGACGTAGCCGGTGGCCATCCGCCGGGCTGCGAGGGCGCATCTGGTGGTGATGACGTCGGGGCTGGCGCCCTCCTGATGCGTGGCCAGGCCGTGGGCAGCGCCAGAGCAACCAACAAGGGCAAGACTAGCAACACGGCTGCCAGCGGGCTGGACTGGACGTTGAGCATGTGCTCTTCAGTGTAGGCGATCCGACCTGTGCTGCCACCCACCGTGACCGTAACCGGTCGCCTCGTGCCGTCGAAGGCCGGTCGGTGGCTCTGGTAGGCGATGCGGTACTGGCTAGCGATCAGGCCGCCGATTCTGTCGATGATGCCGGTGAAGTCCCGCTCACGCTGGATGTCATAGAAGCCGCCGCCCGTGGCATCGACGATCTGGCGAAAGCGTCCGTCGTTGTAGGCGACAGCATAGACAGTGAAGCCTGCATCTTTCAGAGTCGTCGCAGTCTCGCTGGCCGTGACTCGGGAGATGCGCGTGCTATCGCCTCGCTCGTGCGGCGGCGCGTCGGTGATCAGCAGCAGGATCTTCTGTGCGTCGGCGCGAAACCGCATCCTGCTGCCGTCCAGCAGTGCATCCAGCGACATTTCCTCGTCGTCGCCGCCGCCGCCTGCGCGCAGCCTGCCCACCTAGCGCTTGAACTCCTCGGCGTCAGCGGTTAGCGAGCCGTCCCGGTTGTCGATGCTGCGGATCTCGTCGCCGAAGGCCACAAGACCCAGGCGGAAGTCGCGGTTACTCTCCCGTAGCTTGTTGGCAAAGGCAATGCTGGTGTTCTTGACACCTTCGATCTCATCATCCATGCTGCCGGTGGTGTCGAAGACGAAGACGATGTCCACCGGCCGGTCGCTGCCGATGCCTGCAAACTCCAGGATCTCGACCGGCTGGCCGTCCTCCTGGAGATCAAAATCCTCCTGGTTCAGCGCAGCGATGGGTTGTCCCGCATCGTCAGTGACACTGACATAGACGGTGACGCGGGGAAAAGCGCTCGGATCGACCTGGGTGACTTGGACGGTGGGGGCATCGGCGAAGCATAGTTCAGCGAAGCCAAACAATAACACCGCCAACTGCGTCAGCAGGATGATCGTCCTTTGCATTTTCATTGGTCCATTTCGCCTGTTTGAATGATCGTTGTCGGTCTGGCGGCCGACATCACAACGCTTATCCGTGCTATTTGTATCTGCCGGTGAGTCAATCACTGCACCCAAACCACCACCGCCGAGATATTGTCCTCCCCACCGCAGGCGTTGGCGGCCTCGATTAGGCACTCGCAGGCGGCGGCGGGACTGGCGGCGTCGCGCAGGATGGCGGCAATGTCGGGGTCGCGCACCATCTCCCACAGGCCGTCGGAGCAGAGCAGCAGTCGGTCGCCCGGCTGCAAGGGCTGCACGAACTGGTCCACCTCCACTGTGGGCTTGCCACCCAACGAGCGGTAGATCAGGTTGCGCTGAGGATGGGCGTAGATCTCGTCAGGCTGAATCTGGCCGACCTTGACCAGGCTCGCCACCAGGGAGTGATCCTCGGTGATGGGCTGCAACTGACCCTGGCTCCATAGATAGGTGCGGCTGTCGCCGACGTTGGCGACGTAAGCAATGGACCCCTGGATCAGAGCCATGGTCAGCGTCGTGCCAGTGTCCCCCGCCTTATCCGGCCGGTTGCGCGCATAGTTGAAGACCACCTCGTTCGCGCGCTGAACGGCGCGCTCGACCCGCGCCTGCATGGTGAAGTCCACCACCTGCGTGGTGGGCTGGCCATCCAGCGCAGCGATCTCCGCGGCTGAGAGCTTGCGCGTCTGCATCAGGTCGGCCGGGACAAACAGGTCTTGCAGCTCGTTGCGCACCGTCTTGACAGCCCACTCGCTGGCCAGCTCGCCGCCCGCCGTACCGCCCATACCATCGGCCACGATGAGCAGTCCCACAGCCGGTTCGTTGGAAGATTGCACGATCTTGACATAGAACTCGTCCTCGTTAAGCTTGCGTACTTTGCCGACGTCCTTGCCGCCGGCGGCGTGTAAGGTAATTGCCATGGTGTTTGCTCCTGATAATGAAATTCCGCGCCGTGACGTCTCACTGACGATTCAGCGCTAACCGTACCATATCTCTTCTCTGCCGATCTGAATGCGGTCACCTGCGCTCAATGTTTTGCTAACGATTGTCTGCCTATTGACCAGCACCGGCGCCTGACTGACGGCATAGATGACATGACCCTGTGGCTCGCGACGGATCTCGGCATGGCGAAACTCGATATTCTTGTCACCGTATAATCCAAGGTCGCCGCCATCGTCCCGGCCAATGCGGATCAACGCCTTGTCCAACACGATCTCCTTCCCCTCATTGCGCCCGCTGGAGACCACCCGCAGGACGCCGCCCAGTTTGCCGCCCAGCTTGAATGCCAAACCAATAAACAGCCCCAACAGCGCGCCCAGGATGGTGAAGCCCAGAGCCCTGCTGAACGTGGGCCGGGTTAACAATTCCCGAACAGCGATAAAGGCCAGACTGCCCAGGAGGCCGCCCGCAAGGCCGCCGATGACGCCGAACAGCAGGCGGCGTCCGGACCGAGCCAGCACACCCTCGCTAGCGCCTATGGCCATGCCAAAGATCGTCCAGCCCACTACGCGCATGACCACAGCTTGCCTGGCAGCCTGAAAGAGCAACTCGCCAATCAGCAAGCCAGCTGCGCCGCCGACCAGACCGGCCGCCAGGCCAACGGCCAATCCACGCAGCCCGCGTTTCAAGCTGCCCTCCATCACGCCCAAGAACGCGCTGGTTAGACCGCCGACACAGACACCGACGATGGCGCCGTTGATCAAAGCGTCCAGCACAGGGCTGCCAGGGTTGACGCCAAGCACCGGGTCGAGCAATGCCCAGGCGACAAAGCCACCCCACGCGCCGATGAGACAACCGTAGATCATTTTTAGGGTTAGGGACATGGCGTCATCTCCATAGATCAGTGCACAATGCTTGTGGGAAACACCGAAATCGACTGGGTCTCGGCCAAACCGTCCGGCATCAGTGTCACAGTCACCGGACCGTCTTGCAGCGGAGCCTGTGCCTGAACCAACCAGGAAATCTGGGCGAAATCTCCGCCGACCGGCACTGATTGATCAACGGCGCTGCCGGGCGCCAGGACAAGCCCGGCAGGCAGGGTCAATTGGACACGTTGTCCTTCCTGCGGCTGCATGATCAGAGCAATCACCCAGAACTGTTCACCCTGCGTAACCGAACGATCGAACGTCAAGCTGAGGCTGGCATTGCCGCTGGCCGTGCTGGAGATGCCACCCAACCCATAGTAGGTGATGAAAGTGCGCTGCTCGCCAGGCGCGAGGGGCGCAGGGTCGAAATAGAGGGTAACCGCGCTATCAGGGGGTTCGCCAGCCATGCTGCAACGCTCAAGAGGATGTCCGTCGCCGCCGAGACTGTGATAATCATCCCAGCCAGCATTCTCGTCACACCAGGCCGAAATCGTTAGTCGGTCGGGCGGAGTGGCGTCCGCGCCGCGCAGTGTCAGATTGACGATCACACCAGGATCAACCAGGTTAGGGCGCTCCAAGGCCTGAATGAAATCAGGAATGGCAGAGCCTCGCAAATCGATGGCCCGACTGATGATCCCCTCTTGGCCAGGTGCCAGGAAGGGTACGCCGTCGTTGTCGCCGATCAGGGTGTCTAACATGACGCGTAGCCCCACTTTCTGGTGGGTACTGCCTTGATTGGACAGGATATACTTGACCTGGACCGTGTCGACGCGCTCGGTAGTCGAGCCTCGAGCGTATGACAAGACCTGCTCCACTCGAATGCCCGCCTGTTCCCAGGCGGAGCTGATACGCCCGTTAGCTTCGTGAGGGGAGTCCATCAGGTCGGCCAATCCAAAACCGAGAAAGGTGGAACCGCCATAGATGGGCGTGTCGCCGTCGATCCAAATGCGTGTGTTGCTGGTCGCGCCGGCCAGATCAAATGTCAACAACTTGTTGTCGTCCGACCGGATAGCGGGGTCGCCGCCCAACGTCATCAGGCCAAAACGGCCGTTGTCGGCATAGCCAATCTGCACCACCGCCTCGCGGTAGTCAGCTGTGGGCTGTGGCATGGGCGCTAACGCCGTGGGCGGGGTAGCCACCGGAGGCGGCATGGCCGAACCGGAATTGCTGTCAGCCAACAACGCGGCCGTCAATGCCGCCGCCAATCCCAACGTCAACCCGACAATCAACATGCTGTGGCGCAAAACGTAGCCGCGCGTATGCTTACCGCTGCGGCGCGGCGCGCCAGAGCGCGGCCCAGAATCAGGCTGCAATGGGGGACTGGGCTGAGGTGGCGGCGTGGCCAACAGTGGAGGGGTAGGCGGAAACCAAGACACAGGCGGCGGAGGAGGTCGGTAGCCTGACGCGTCGTCAACCGGCTGCCGTGCTCCGCAGTGGGGACAAAACCGCACACCTGGTCGCAATGGCCTGTAGCACTTGACGCAAGCTGACTGTCCGACATGCGCCGGACTCAACCGTTCGCCGCAGCGTTGGCAGAATTTGGCATCTGGCCGATTCAGATGGTTACAGCGGGGACAGTTCATCGAGGAGCCTCACTCACTGCCGAAAGTCAAGATACGCCGGGCGTACCGGCACACGAAAGATCTGCTCGAAGGCTCGACGGGTTTCTTCGATACTCAGCCACTGGCCGAGATAGTATTCATGCTCATCGCCTGTCCGAATTTCAAAATGTAGATGGGCAAACTGGGTGATGCCTGCCGCGCCATCGGGCGTGCCAGAAACGCCTACTGTGCCGATCACCTGGCCCTCCCTGACAGGTTGACCTTTCTGGATACCATCCGCAATGCTGTTCAGGTGCAGGTAAGTAGTTGCCAGACCATCGCCGTGGTCGATCCAGACCTGACGACCACCTAGCTTGTCCAGCGAATCGCGTGGAGTGTCATGGCGGGCATGCGCATCGTCCAACAGTGCGTTGAGCGCCTGTGGACTGAGCTCCTGATAATCCAGGTCAGCACGTATGATTACACCGTCGGCGGCAGCAACTACTGGCGTTCCCACGGCCAGATCGACGCCCACATCCCGTCCGTAGATGTCCAGCCCCTCATGCACGCCATAGCGATAGGCCCGCCGTGAGCCTGGGTAGATCGCGCTGCGGTCGGGCAACAACGCTCCCTGAATCGGCATGGTAAAACCGTAGCTGGCAATGATGGAAGGCAATCGCGGATCGTTAGGCGCCGTATCGGCTGGCCGTAGTTGGCTGCGGTCGATCGTGGGGAGCGGCGTCAGCAACGGCAGTTGACCAGTCAGGGGCACTGTCGCCGTGATCCCTTCGCTGACGTCAATCGCGTACAACCGAGATGCCGCCAGTATCAGCAACTGACCACCATATTCAGCCACGGCATGCAGATAGGCAAAATCCAGGTTGTCCGGTGCAGTGAACTGACGCAGCAGTTTGCCATCATGCCGGTCCACTGCTGTTACCCGTCGCTGACCGGGGTCTGCCACGTACAACGTCACGCCATCAGCGCTGGTTGCCAACGCCACCGGCTGGCTTGGAAATGCTTCCAGACCGGCGACCAGGCTGCGCCCTTCAACTGAAGGGAGCGCGAAATCCGCCATTGGAATGCCATTACCAAAAACACCGATCGAGCCATCGCGCGATAGCACGTAGACGTTGCCGTCAATGGCCACATCCAAACCGCTGCTGACGTCCGGGTCGCCAGGACTGAGCAGCCAGGGGAATTTGCTGACAAAGTACTCCGGATCCATGGGAATATCTGAATGACGCCAAATCTGATTACGCGCTGGGTCGAGCATGTAGAGCCGTTCGCTGTACGTGGTCAGGTTTTGATAGAAGGGGTCGGGATTCTGGTACTCGCGCGCCAGCGGCAGCTCCAACAACCATTGGCCGCTACTGGGCTCGTAGCGATAGATATCGTTGGACTTGTCGAGCACAAAGACCGCATCTGTGGCGGCTGAGCCGTCCAGAGCGACGATCTCCTTGACCGGATAGCCCGATATCCACTGTGCGGGTGTCAACACGGCCGTCATGGTCAACACGCCGCCGCCGGCAGGCAGGGCTGTCAGATCCGCGCCGTACAGACTGCCGCTGTCGATCAGATAGATGCCGCCGTTGCTGATGGTCATGTCGATGGGGTAGGAAAGCGGCTTGCCGCCAGGATCGGCCAACTGCCAACGGGTTGCGGAGTCCGAATCCAAATAGACAGTGCCCGTGAGCACATCACGTGCATAGGCGGCACGCGATGCAAGGGAGCTAATGGTCTCAGGCGACTGAGGCTCCGTGACCGTGGTTGCTGCAAGCAGGGTGAGCACGCGCTCCATCTCAGCGAAATTGTCTGCCTTCAAAGCACTGCGATACATGGCTTCGGCCTCGGCCAGCACACTGGCTGGCCCTGACTGCTTGTCAGGCACAATGGTCGGCGCTGGCGCTATGGTTGGCGAGGGCGTCGGGGGCATCGGCGATACGGTCGCCGTTGCCGCAGTGCGGTTGACACTCGGCGCCATAGCTGCAATCTGCAATTGTCGGGTTTGGCCGCCTTCAGCATTTCGATCGGATCGAAGACCATTCAACAGCGCCCAGCCACCGACGCTGATCATGGCCAAGAGCAAGAAAATCAGAAACACCAGAGCTGCTGTCGTCGTCGATACTCGCCGTCTAGCCAATGGGAGTTGCTGCGGGGTTTGTTCCAGACCCGCCGACACGGTCGCAGTTCCTGACACGGCCGAGGACGCCGGGTACGGCTGATCCGCGTTGCCGGGTACTATCGGCGGATCGACCATTGGGTAAGGTTCAAGAGGTCTCTGCTCTGTCACGTGGTTTCACTCCTGGCTAATCACACGGGCTGGGTGACTTGATGACCACTTCACAATGCACCGGATCGTCGTCCAACAGCGCCTGGAAGCAATAGATGTACCAGCGATCGCCCTGACGTTCCAACTGGTAGATCGCCCGGTATTCTTCACGTCCGTAATCCTTGACTACGCCGCCGCTCTGTTTGCGCAGCACGCGATCCTCAGCAATGTGCGCCAGGAGAGTCGCATGGCGGTCATCCTCAAAGTCGATACTGCGCACGTCAAAGCTGCGGTTGTCGTAAGTGTAGTAGTTGCCCTGATTCTGCAGCCAGCAGATCGACTGCCGCTGTCGTTCCAGCACCGGCTCGATCAACGCATCAGGCAAGCGAGAGCCATCCAGGTAGGTTGTTGCCTGGGTCTTGATGTCGCTGCCGTAATAATCGACCACATCGGTGATAGCCGCCCGAAAAGCCGACCAGTTCGGCGTAGGTGTATCCATCGGGCGCGACCGGGTTGGCGTTGGCGTCTTGGTAGGATCAGGTCTGGTCGGCGTATGGGTGGCCGTTGGCTCCGCTGGCGCAGTGACCGCGGGCAGCGTGGGCGTAGACTCTACGGGCGATCTGGGCGGCGCTGTAGGCGCGACTCCTGTTGTCACAACCACCCCGCCATCGTTGCGACTGAGAACGCCGCCCATGATCACGGCGCCCGCCGTCAATGCTACGAAAACCAACGCAATCAGCGCCCAAACAGGCACGCCTCGCGGTTTAGACGGCGTTGTGCCCCCTGTTGGGGGCGGAGCAGGTGGAGTAGGCGGCACTGCTTTCCCACCCAATGCCTGCTTCAACTCAAAGACATTCTGGTAGCGCTGGTTCATGTACTGCTGTGTGGCCCGAATTATCACCTGTTCCATCTGGATGGAGATTGACGACTGCAAACGCCTGACAGGCGGCAACTGGAACGGGGTGCTGGCCGGATCATACAGAGTCAGCAGGTGATGCAACACCACGCCCAAGCTGTATACGTCGGAGCGGCCATCGGTTTGTGCCCGTCCCCATTGCTCAGGCGGCGCAAAGCCCGGCGTGCCCAGTGGCTCGGTGTCGATCGATCTGCCTGGTTTGAACAGTCGCGCAATGCCAAAGTCAATCAACTTGATCTGGCCCTGAGGTGTAAGCATGATGTTGCTGGGCTTCAAGTCGCGAAACACGACGGGAGGATTCCGGCCATGCAAATAGGCCAGCACATCGCACAATTGCTCGGCCCACTGGCGTACATCCTGCTCTGTACAAGGTGCTTGTTGGCGCGCTAGCCGATCTTCTAGAGTCTCGCCAGCAACAAACTCCATGACCATGTAGTGCTTGCTGTTCTCTGCAAAGGAATCTGTTACCTTAGGAATGTTGGGATGGGCCAGCCGGGCCAGCAGTTGCGCCTCCTGATGGAATGCAGCTACGGCTTGCGCCTTCTCAACCGGATCCGTAATCGCTGCATCGGACATCTCCTTGAGCGCCCAAAAGGTCCCTACCAACCGCTGATCGGCCACCTTGTAGACCGCGCCGAATCCGCCCTTGCCAACCATGCTAATGATGACATAGCGGCTCTGGAGCACGGTGTTTGGCGACAGCATGCCTGTACCCAGGCCGGGCAAGGGGTTGCCACAACGATGGCAATAGATGGCGGTTTGGTAGTGCTGTATTCCGCATACAGAACAAACAACGAAGTTGGTCATAGTGATTCAATCAACTGTAGTAGCACATCGGCGCTTGCCTTGCTCGGCGCAAGTAAGCAGACAGAGGTTAAGGAATCTTCATCAACCAATTCTCTGCAACTCGGAGGCCAGGAACACGGCGCCCATGCCGCCCTTGCCCAACGGGCGTTCAATACGATAGTGGCCGTTATCAAGCAGCGAACCGGCCGCCATGCGACCGCTGCTGCCCGGCTGAGCCGCGCCGCAGTTTCCGCAGTACTTGGCCCCTGGTCGAACAGGAGTATAACAGTTTAGACAGGTGGAGTTCACAATGGATTGCCTCGATGTCCAGAAGGTTCGAGTAAATTCAAAACTATCCAACCACTCTTGCCGGTACTTCTCTCAAGCCCGCATCGCGTGCTACAACGATGCGATGGCGGCCATTGATCACGTCGAACGTGCCATTGGGACGTGGATCCAACGCTATGGCATCGACGCCGTAATAAGAATGGTACACATCGGCGTAGCCTCGGACGTGAGCGTCCGGGCTGTACTGACCAATGGCGTTGGCTTTGTCCCATGCATGAAACGTTTCTGTATCAGATCCTTGTCTCAACGCTGGCTCCATCTGTTGTAGCATCCGCGCTTCTCGGAGCAACGCAGTGTATTTCTGGGAGTTGCCGAAATCAGACGCTGACTGGATGTCAGTTGGGTTGATCTTGTCCAATTCGACCCTGCTGATTCCGTCAGGTCGGTCAGACGCTGCTGTCCCTTCTCGCATACGGCGTTCTAGCGCCCGCATGTCAACCTGTCTGGCCTGTTGATCGATTCCATTACCTTCCGGCGGCTGCAGTTCCATTGAGTCGCGCATCATCATAACCTCTCAGTGTCATTCGGACTGACCTCTGATCCACTCCCCGCGTTGAGGTCAAATCACGTCCTTACGCCGCTGGACGACGTAGGTTGCTCCGATGAGTACACCAGAAAACACCAGCAACACCAGCCAGCGGCTGAGCAGATTTAAAGCGGTGTGTCGGTAGATAACATTGAACTCGTAGGGCGGCGCAAGTTTCTGCTGCCCATCCTTGCAGGGCGCCTCGCTGCGCCCCATCATCTGGCGACGCTGAAGTTCGTTCTCGGGCTCCAGACAGGTGGCGCCATCTTCTCTTAGCATCTCCATATCGACCGTGCTGCCCAACGCTTCCAGCGTCCAGCGCGTCGTGGTCAGATAAGAAATCGGCTTGGCAGCCGCGGGCAGCTCAAAAATCGCGCCAGCAAAAATGATCTGCACGAACAGTATCAAAAGTATGACATAGATCACCATGTTCTGGCTTCGCACCAGCGCAGATACCAACAATCCCAAACTAATGCCTGCCAGGGTCGCCAATACCAGCGTGATATACATCTCGATCACAGCCGGCAAAAAGACGCCATCGCCAGGATAGGCAACCTTGATAGCAACAACCGCTAAGAGCATCGCACACTGGATCAGTGCAAAGAATCCTAACACCACCACTTTGGACATCAGGTAGGGCGGTATCTTCAGGTTGACCATCCGTTCGCGCTGATAGATCGCCTCCTCCTTGACGATCTCATAGGCCGCGCCAAACATGCCCAGCAACGTGACAGCCAGGGCCAGCATGAACAATAGCTTCTGCGCCGAGCCGACCACCTGAAAGCTGGCCTGGAATTGCTCATCTGCCAGCGAGGGATCCTGTGCCGCCCGCGCCTCATCGATCTCCTCCTGGATCCGAGTCTGCACCTCATGGGGCAACAGGCCAGTCAGATCGTGATGGTTGGTCATAATCAACAGCAATATGCCGATAATGGGCATCACTGCCAGTAGAATAATCAGGCTCATGGTGTCGCGCCGAATCAGCTCCAGGTAGCGGCGGGTCAGCACTCCAAACTGGCGCACAGGCGACACGCGCTGGCGAGAATTGCCCGCCGGGACCGCCGCAGGCGCTGGCGGCTTGCGCTGGGCAGACTGCAAACGCTGCGACACGTAACTGTGATGTTGCGGCGAGGCTTGGTAGCAGCGGGTCCACACCTCAGCGGCAGGCTGGCCGGGTTGTACAACCAGGCCAGCCTGAGCCTGGCATTGAGGCGGCGGCGGGTTGTGGACCGGATCGATGGGATGCGACAGCTTGGTGTAGATATCGGCAAAGTCGGTGGCGCCAAAAAAGTTTAGGGCATCCTTGGGTGGGCCATAATACGCCATGTAACCATCGGCCATGAAGGCCACATGGTCGCATTGGTCGATGTTGGCCGTGGCATGGGTCACCAGCACAACCGTGCGACCAGCGTCGGCCAGGTTGCGCAGAGTGTACATCATCTTCTTCTCCAGGCCTGGGTCCAACCCCGATGTGGGCTCATCCAGAAAGAACAGACCTGGCTCAGCCAGCAGCTCGACGGCGATGCTCACCCGTTTGCGCTGGCCGCCGCTCAACTGGTTGACCGATTTGGCGGCATGTTCCGTCATTTCAACTTGCTGCAACACGTCTGCGACCCGCTTTTGGATCTCAGCGGAGGTGGCATCCGGCAAACGCAACTGAGCAGAGTAGGTCAACGCGCTGCGCACGGTCAGGTGACGATGAATGATGTCGTCCTGTGGCACGTAGCCCAGAATGCTGCGATAGGCGCCAAAGCTCTGGTAGAGGTCGTCGCCGTTGAGCAAAACCTGGCCCTGGGCTGGCGTGAAACCGCTGAGCGCCTTCATAAGGGTGCTCTTGCCCGCGCCGCTGCCTCCAACCAACGCCACAAACTCCTTCGGGTAGATCGACAGGCTCACATCGTTGAGAATGCGTTTGATCCCTGGCTGGCCGCCGATATTGATGCCCAACATCCGCCGCCCACCACAAGGCACTTCTCTGATCAACTTATGGCCATCCAGGCGATAGTTGCCAGTCGGGGTGACGTAGCCGCTGAAACCGGATTGATCGTATACGATCTTGAAAGGGCCAATCTGCACCACATCGCCCGGATGAATGGCTTGTTGACCCGCAATACGCCGGCCATTGACGAAGGTGCCGTTGCTGCTGCGATCGGTCAGGGTGTGCTGCCCGGCTCCCATCCGACGCACCTCGGCGTGAATCCGTGATACCGAGGGATGATCCAGGCGCAGGTGATTGCTGGTCTCGCGGCCGATGGTGAACATGGGCAACTGGCTGAGCTGAAGCTGGCCCAGGTGTATGGTCGAGGAAGTCGGCAGCGGCTGCGAGCCCAGACGAAAGGTGATGCCGACCGAGTTGCCCTGTTGGTCGCCGATGCGGAAGATGTCGCCGTCGCTCAGTCGATGGGAGCCGCCTTTGGGAAGCCGACTGCCGTTGACTGAAGTCCCGTTGGTACTGCCCTTATCTATCAGCCAGTACTCATTTCCGCTCCGTTGGATTTCCACATGCAGCCGCGACACGGTGGGATGATTCACCACGATGGTGCCAGGCAGCGGTTCTCGTCCAATCAGTACGGGCATTTGACCCAGCAGCGCCTGGCGTGGTGCAAGCCCTGGCTCTTGAATGATCAGATGTGGACCTGACACATGGCTGATGTTTTGGGTAACGCCAGATGCCGCCACTAGCCGGTGGCCGCATTTCGAGCAGAACGTTGCACCCTGTCGCAGGGGCGATTGGCATTTTGGACATGAAATAGCCATGAATGGTACTCTTTCTCGCTGATGGGTCAAGCAAGCAGCGATGCCTGTTGGAGCCAATCAAAGAAGGTCGGGTTGATGGCGCGGTAGTATGCACCCAGAAATGGCGGCATCGTCAGGTCGAACAACTCACGGAAACGGGCCGCCTGTTGGCGCTGGCCGGGCTTGGCATGGCCAGCAAAGGCATCGATCACGTCCGGATACAACTGATAAAGCTCCTCCCACGCGCCTTGCCATTGAACACGCGGCAAGGCCGCTGCAGCCGCGTGGGGATATCTGCCCAGCACCTTGACCGGGTCGGAGGTCGGCAGTGGCTGATAATCGACAATCTCGCCGCTGGGATAATCGACTACAACACGAGCAAAGGGTTCGTACAGCTTCTGATACGGTGGCTGCACTTGCGAGCGATAGAGCAGATAGGCGAGATGCACCCTGCCATCTACGATCTGCGGCACCGGCCGTGAGATTCCGGTTTCCAGCGCGGCTCTCCCTTGCTGGCGACACTCGTCGAGAATCTGCTCGCCCAATTGTTTAACATCCATCATGCACCTCCTTTGCCGCTCACCGTTAACATGGCACGATCCGTTTTCTCCCAAGCCGGTAGAAATCGATCGCCATCCACAGCCAAATTCGGCTGCTCGAGGTTTGGATCGTTGACAGCGAAGTTCCAATGGCCGTCGGGAGCTTGCTCGGCGCCCGTCATCACAACGGCATGACCGCCGCTGTTGGGCTCCAGGTTGTAATGGTCTTTATAGAACTCGTAGGAGTCGACGCCGGCAATCACCGAATCGCCGTTGTCAAGAGCCGATTTGATATCTTGTGGACCTGATGCGTTATCCAACCTGGCTTCAATGCCAGGACGCTCATTGAGAACGTCGGAAAAACTCTGTAGATCGGTGCCTTTGTCCGGGCTGTAGATGCCCTTCTCGATGGCTGGATCTTTGAAGGCCTCCAAGCCAGGGTCTATGCCTGTTTGGCGATGTTCAGCCATTCGCGCGGACTGTAGCAGGCAATCCGGTGCATCGCCCTGGGTGTGCATTGGCGTATCGGCCATCTGGTCGGCGGCGCCAAATTTCACTGGCTCAGCCTGCTTGATGGTCGCCTCCAGCGCCGCACGATCATAACCTTTGGCGCCATCACTGGCTGACGCTTCCGTCTGATCGGTTTCGTAGGTATCTCTCATGCGAATATACTCCTTTCAGAGCTTCTGTTCGGCATAAGCGCTGCACGTTTAAGAAATCAGGGGTTCACCACCCGTCTCATGTCGTCAGTGAGGATTAACATCGTGCCACCATGGCCAAGCATCATCGTTCCATTCTGGATGTACTGGGATTGCTCCGCCGTCCTCAGATTGGCCTTATGGAGAACCTCGCAAGGATCTGACCTCGGCATATGTACAACACAGTCTGCCGAAACACGTCGTGGGGATCCAGCAGCGCGCACCACATCAGTAGCAGGTGGTCGCAGTGGCCCTGGCTGCCCCACCGAAGCTGACCTATGTCGCCGGTTCAAGCCCTACAACTGTCAGGCCAAGCCAATTGATGGCCGGGTCCATGCTGTTGACGTTCTGTACCGATGTGTCCTCCAGTTCCACAGCCACCAGGGTCGAGCCACGGTTCTCTGCCGCCACTTCGATAGTCAACATATCGATGACGCCGGTCCCACCGTAGAGGGACCTGGTACGCCAGACTTCCCGAACATTGGGTGCGGTGGTTGTCGCCACAGTTGCTTGATCGTATATCTTCCACTCGCGCATATTATAGCCAGCTACCAGCCGTTCTTCCTGCACAGCGCCTGATGCAAAACGCAAGCGCACATGACCGAACGGTCGATCTTGGTACTCAGCAAAGAGGTTTCCACCGGTCAGCAACAGATGCACCCGCTGTGGCCCGTTGATCTGCGTATCGGCCACCAGCAACGTAGGATTGGCTGGCAGCGACTCTGCCTGCGTGGTAGCGCTGTTTCGACCGCCAGGCAGTTCGAAGGGAACCCCGCCAAGCATAATGACGCCCAATGGAGGGGCTTCATACCCTTGCTCAGTGCTGGCATTTGCCAAACTGGCAAGTGAAATGAGACGTGCATATTCCACCAAAGCCAGGGTTGGCGTCGGCGGAACGGGCGTAGGAGTGGGCGGCAAGTCTGTCGACGTCGGAACTGCGGTGGTAGGGGCTAATGTTGCCGTTGGCGCAGCGGTGACTGTTTCAGTCGGAACAGCAGCCGGCGTCGTCACTGTGGGATCGGCATTTGGGGCTTTGGTGACGGTAGCAGCAGCGGTATTCAGAGGACTTGCAGTGTGAGTCATCACTACGCTTGCTTCGGCCCGCGCCACAACGGTCACTTGACCCGGCAGAGGCTGGCTTGACGGCCAGGCCAACCTGAGTAGCAACATTCCCACCAGCAGCACAACGGCGACGAATGCGAGACCGACCGTTACACGCCGTCTGCGACCAGTCTGGTCATTCGTGGAGATGGGACTTGCCCATTGCAGGGTTGCCCTGCCGCCCAACAGACTGGTTGTCAGCGCCGGCACATCCGGGAACCGTCGCGAGACATCCAGGTCCATGGCTCGCAAAATGGCCGACTCGACCTCTGGGCTAAGGCCGGAGTTGACCTTGCTTGGAAGCACGAGACTCGTATAGCCTGACGAGCGCGCGGGCGCTTCAGGCGGAACCACACCTGTCACCAAGAAGTAGAGTGTCGCTCCCAGCGAGTAGACATCGCTACGGGCGTCGGTCCGACCGAAGTACTGTTCGGGCGGAGCAAATCCCGGCGTGACCGCTCGGGCGCCGGTGAGCGTGCCACCGCCGGCCACCTGCTGTTTTGCCAGGCCGAAATCCACCAGGATGATTCGGCCATCCAACTGGCGACGGATCAGGTTCGAGGGCTTGACGTCGCGATGAATGATCGGCGGCTGTTGTTGGTGCAGATAGGCCACGGCATCCATGACCTCGCTCAGCATGGCCAGCGCAGTTCGTTCGTCCAATCGGCCCTGCCGTTCGACCAGACCGTCCAGATTCTCCCCGGCCACGTAGTCCATCACCAGATATTGGTATCCCGACACTTCGATGAAGTGGTCGGTGACACGCGGCAGGTTGGAATGTTGCAGGCGTGCCAGCAGCTCCGCCTCCTGCGTGAACGCACGTACGGAAGCTGACGACGCGTCCTGGTTCTGCTTGACCGCCACCAGGCGACCCCCTTTGTGTCTATAATAGGTGAAACAGCTTACTCGACGAATTTAGTGTACAATACACCGAACACCGAAGGAGTCAAGAAGATGTCACACAAGCAATCGGTCAAGGTTAACAACAACGGATCATTGA
>Ga0209096_1000293_pt1 | contig 72030 bp, 52 predicted proteins | sample AD_UKC034_MetaG_FD_184407 | JGI IMG/M metagenome (GOLD analysis project Ga0209096, IMG submission 184407) | Active sludge microbial communities of municipal wastewater-treating anaerobic digesters from USA - AD_UKC034_MetaG (SPAdes) (version 2) | ecosystem: Engineered > Bioreactor > Anaerobic >...
TTCTCTGCTGTCGTCATCTCGGTCTCCTTTCCGGGGCCGCCTTAGGGGTTGGAACTCCGCTACGCTCCGTTCCAACCCCTACACTTTACCCCATTTCCGTTCGTCCGGAAAGAAGATTAGTCATACAAATGGATTCCTCAGCTTTTCACGACCTGGGATTTATAAAGACAAGGCTTTCATATATGGACAGATGTATTCCGGGTCGGTGGCGAGTCTAGGTGTCTTCCTTATTCTTAGCAAGGATAAAGATCAATGGGTTGTAGCAAAGGAAGTTTCTTTATGGGTGTCATAACACATCGCTAAAACTAAAGGAAATGAATAAGGGTGGAATAATGAGGGGCAAGCATCGCTTGCCGCGTCCCGACGCCGATTGGCATTAATTCAAGAAAATCCTTCCTTAAAAGCTTGCCGCTTCGGCTCTTCCGCGTTTATTACTGATCGACTATTTTCAGTTTCGCCTTGATACGCTTCGCAAGGCTCCTGAGCATGCCCGCCGAACGTTCGGAAGAGCCCGCCTGCCTGATGATGTGGGAAAGCTCGAGCGCGGTCTTCGAGTCGGCCTGCCTGACGAACCCGGTATCCATCGCGATATCGATGAAGTCGTTCGCGAGAGCCTCCCTGACAATCTGCGAGGCCGGCCTCTCCTTCCTCCCGAGGTCTTCAGCGCCCCCGCCGCCCGCCCGGAAAACCAGGTAGGCTATCAGGACTAGGCTCTGCGAAAGATTGAGATCCCTGTACTTCTCGTCGGTCGGGATCCGTATCACGAAGTCGCATTTCGAAAGCTCCTCGCGCGTGAGCCCGTAGGACTCCGTCCCGAACAGTACCGCCGCGGGCGCGGCCTGACTTGCGAGGATCTCGGCGCCCTCTTCAGGCGTCACGACTTTACAGTAGTCCTGCGGGTCGAAGTCGGTTCCGATCACAAGTCCGCAATCCGCGACGGCATCTTCAAGGGTGGGGAAGGTCTCGGCGCTGTCGAGGATATCCAGGGCGTTCCACGCCATTTTCCGGCTTTCTCTCTCGAAATATTCAGGCTCCTTCTTGTCGTGAAGGCGGGGATCGACGAGGACAAGCTTTTCGAAACCGAAATTCTTCAGCGCTCTCGCGGCGGAACCGATGTTGCCCGGAGATCTCGGTTTGACAAGGACGAAGCGGATGCCGCTCCTAATGTTTCCCATTTTTCCTGTATCTGGCCACCGCCTGGTTGTGCTGGTCGAGGTTCGTGGAGAACTGGTGCTCGCCCTTGCCGTTCCCCTTGGCCACGAAATAATAAAATGAATGTTTTTCAGGTCTCAGCGTCGCGGCGATGGCGGTCTTGCCCGGCGAACAGATCGGCCCCGGAGGAAGGTTCCTGACGACATAAGTGTTGTAGGGGTCTCTGAAAGAGAGGTCGTCCTTCATTATGGTCCCCGAGTAAAGGCCTCTCCTCTGAAGCGCGTAAATGACCGTCGGGTCGGACTGGAGGGGCATGCCGAGCTTCAGCCTGTTTATGAAGACTCCGGCTATTCTGGGCCTTTCTGGTTCGCACGCGCTTTCCTTTTCTACGATGGACGAGAGGATCATCGTTTCCCTCATCGACAGGTTGGAGCGGGAAGCGCTTCCGTTCTTCTCCCACCATTCCCTGAAGCTGTCCACGATCTTTTTTACCACAGTCTCTTCGGAGGTGAACGGGGCGAAAAAGTATGTTTCCGGGAAGATGTATCCCTCGAGTGTGACGGCGTCTCCGTCCAGGTCGCTGATGAGGGAAGGGTCGCTCATCAGCTCGAGGTATCTTTCTCCGCCGCCCATCGTTTCAGCGAGCTCTATCGCGGATTCCTCGATCGTGAGGCCTTCCCGCAGGGTCAGCTTGACCATGATCCCTTCGCCTTTTTTGAGCTTCCTGAGAACCTCGAGAGGAGAGAGCGGCTTGTCGAAAAGGTAAACTCCCGCCTTGAGCTTCGGGTGGGGAAGCATCACCGCGTAAGCCATCTTGATCTGAAAACGCTTCCTGACTATCCCGTCGGCGTAGAGGCGGTCGAGGATCTCCCCGGCCCTTTCGCCCTTCTGTATCGTGAAATACTTCGGTTCGTTAGCCTGATAAGGCCTGTTGAGCTGCCACATCAGCCATGACGAGGCAGTGAGGACCACGACCGCCAGAACTGCGCACGCAAGCAGGAGATAGATGGTCTTCTTCATCATCTTTTCCAGTCCAGGTAAGCCTGCAGGATGGAAGCGGCGACAATCTGGTCGACTCGACCCGCGCCCTTTGCCGGCTTTTCTCCCATCTCTTTCAGCATCTGCCTCGCCGCCCAGCTCGTGAGCCTTTCATCATGAAAAAGAAGGCTTACCTTACCTCTGAAAGGTCTGATAAGCTCTGCCGCGAACCTGCCGGCCTCCTCGGACGATTTGCTCGCGGTTCCGTCCATATTGTTCGGGCAGCCGACGATCACCGTCGCGACCTGTTCCTTTCTTATGATGTCCCTCAGGTACGAAAGGATCTTCTTTTTCGGCTTCGCGTACTGCGTCGGAAGGGGAGTGGCAATCATCCCGCCCGGATCGCTGATCGCGACGCCGATCCTCTTTTCGCCCCAGTCAATCGCCAGTATTCTTGGCATTCCCTTCACCGGGGGAAAGAGGCTCCAGAAGGATGACGGTCGGGAGGCCCTTGATCTTGAAGCGCTCCTCCAGCCTGCTTCTGGTTTCGCTCTCTTTCGTGAAATCCATCTTGACCGGTATGACCTCGGCAAACACCTTCCCGGCCTCTTCCGAAGGCCAGGTCTTCTCTTCGAGCTCCAGGCACGCAGCGCACCAGTCGGCCCTGAAATCGAGAAGCAGCGGCTTGTTCTCCTCGCCCGCCTTCTTCATCGCCGCGCCGAGGTCCGTCATGAACTTTTCCGGAGCCGCGGCCTTTCCCGGCATGTGGGGCGTAAAAGGCAGAATTCCCGCGAAAGCCGCGACGAGAAGAAGCGATCCGATCACCCGGGCGGGAACGGGGAAGAAGTGGCGGGACGCGCCGAAAACGAGGAAGGCTATGACGAACCCCAGGACCGCACCCGACAGGAGGAAGAAGGGCGCGGCGGAAAGATACATCGCGCCGAAATAGAACGCCGCGGCGATTATCATCGCGCCGAAGATTATCTTGACGAAATCCATCCAGCCGCCCGATTTAGGAAGCGATGAGAGAAGCCCCGAGAAAGTCCCGATCAGTATGAAAAGTATGCCCATCCCCAGAGCGAAAGCGAACAGATAGACGAACCCGAGAAATGCCGATCCGATCGAAGCCACGATCACCAGTATGGCCAGCAGCAGCGGGCCGATGCACGGGCTCGCGACGAGGCCGGATAGCGCCCCGATGAAGAAGGCTCCCAGGTAGCCCTTTCCCTTCTTCTTTTCGGCCTCGATCTTACCCGTCCATCTGGAAGGCATCGCGATCTCGAAAAGCCCCATCATCGATAGGCCGAGAAGCAGGAAAACGAACGCCACGAAAAGCCCCACGGCCGGTTTCTGAGTGAGCGAGCCGAACGAAACCCCGAGTAGCGAGGAGATCACTCCCAGAGTCGAATATACGAGGGCGAGCCCCAGGACGAAAAAGAGGGAAAGGACGAAGCCGCTCAGCTTCCCTTTCCCCGAAGCCCTGCTGCCTATGTAGGCGATCGTTATCGGTATTACGGGATAGACGCAAGGCGTGAGGGACGAGAGGAACCCGAAAAGGAACGCCACCATGATGGCCAGCAGGATGTTTTCCTTCGCGACCTTCGAGAACAGGTTCTCGTCACCGGCAGAATCCCCGGCGGACGTTTTGCTGTACCATTCATGGAAATCGCGCGGGGAAAGGAACCCCGCGAAGCGGCCCTTTTCCCGGAATCCGTCCAGGTCAGGGACGGTTCCCGATCCTCCGGTAACGGCCGCAGGCGCTGTCTTGGCTGTGGAATCCGCCGGTGCCGGAGGAGGCGGGGCGTTCTCTTTCGCCGATGACGCTTTTACCTTGAAGGAAAAAGACGCTTCGGATGTCTCGGGCATGAAGCACACCTTGTCTCCGAAATCCTGGCACCCCTGCCATTCAAGTTTGACAGAGCTTTTCACCTCTCCGTCCAGCAAAGGGGGAACCTTCACCGAGATCGGGATGTTAACGGTGCCCCGGTATATATCGAAGCCTTCTTCAGTCTCCGGTTTCGGGTATGCGATCCTTCCTGTCCCGAGCCTACCCGAGAGGGATAATTTCAGGTCCTCCCCCGCGAACAGGTGATATCCCCGCGGGATCGTCACGCTCAAGACGATTTCAGTTTCTCCGGGCGAGGGTACCGCCTCGGTGGAGGTTTTCACAGACAGCACGAGCACCGGAGGTTCGGGAGAAGCGCTATCGTTCTCCATCGGCTTCGGGTAGGCGCAAAAGGCTGTCATCGCGGCGAGGAGGATCAGGACCGTTTTCGATCTCATCTGATAATCCTTTCTGAGCCCTCAAGTGTCAAAAGCGGAATTATAACACTCCGGCACCGGGACTGGAAAGCTGAACCGGTAAGTGATAGTCTTTATTCCGTGAGCGCGGAGGCGCTCCCCGGCCGGTGCCGGGCGCGGCCTTCAAAGCCGTTGTGCCGCAGCTCCGCTGCGGCGGGTGGGTTCGATTCCTATGCGCCTCCGCCAACAAACCCAAGAAGGGGACTCCGCCCCCTCTTAGGCTCTTCGTTCGCAAGCTCACTATGCTGAATACCCCCCGTATGTGAATGGCGCTCGGCCGAAGTGAATTCGTTCCTCGCGCCGATAGAGTATTTCATCGAAGGGTTGAGAGCGCGATAATTTCAAGGCGATGCCCTGAACTGCTTCAGGGCTAACCATAGAAATTGAAGCGAGAGACTCGACACCGGGAATCGTAGTCCCCCTATAAAACGGAGGCAAGTCTTCGAGCCGAGGCTTTTAGGGGGAGTAGATTCGATTCCTATGCGCTCTGCCACGAAATTCTACGGTCCAACGCAAATCCTTTTGCCTTGCTTCCTTGAATTTCAGTGGCAGAATTGCCAACAAACCCAAGAAGGGGACTCCGCCCCCCTCTTAGGCTCTTCGTTCGCAAGCTCACTATGCTGAATACCCCCCGTATGTGAATGGCGCTCGGCCGAAGTGAATTCGTTCCTCGCGCCGATAGAGTATTTCATCGAAGGGTTGAGAGCGCGATAATTTCAAGGCGATGCCCTGAACTGCTTCATAACGAAACGTAAAAAAACCCGATTCTCTTAAAATTCGCCAAAAATGGTAAAATGGTTTTTTTAAGGAGATCGAAATGGGGATCAAGGAAGATATCAAAGCCATTTCCAAGGACAAGGGAAAAGGCAAGGACGGATTGAGCGAGGCGGGCAGGGTTATCGCCGCGGCTGTCGCGAAGGCCGTAGGAGTTAAAAGCGACGAGGTCGCGCTGCTTCTTCTGACGACCACCGGCAATACGATGAGGTTCATCTGGCCTCCCCCTCTTTTCCAGAGCAACGCGGCGCTCCCCGCGGATTACCAGAACGCCTTCGCCTCCTCGGTGCTGAAGACCATGAAGGGCAAGGTGGACAACAAGGTATCCGAGAGCAAGCACCTCAAGTTCTTCGAGAACGTGAAAGGCATGGAAACCAGCGGTGTGCCCATCCAGAAGATGATAGCGGTGCCCCTGGTCCACGAACAGAAGGCCATCGGCGTGCTGGAAGTCTCGAGAAAAGGCAAGAACCCTGACTCGGCGGGCCCCAACTTCACTCCCGAGGACGGACAGAAACTTGTCGCCCTGGTCAAGGAGTTCGTCCCGGCCCTCGTGGAGCTCGTTCCCAACCCTTTTTTCTAGGAGTTCTTATTGCATACCGAAAGGAACAGCCTGAATCCGCTGAAGTACCTGACCGCCGATCCGACGCGGATAAGAGTGTCTGGCAATTCCATGATGCCCTTCCTTGAAGAGGGGGATGAAGTCGAAGTCGTTGCTGCGGAAAGAAAAGACTTCAGCCCGGGTGACCTTATCGTTTTCGACAGGCACGGCGATCTCATTGTACACAGGGTCATTAAGGCGGGAAAAGATCGCTTTCTCGAAATGGGCGACAACCAGAGGAACGGATCGTGGTGGGAGTGGCAGGATCACCTGGGGAAAGTGGTGTCGCTGGTCAGTGCCGGCGGAGCGTTAATCCCGGTCGGCGAAGGTGCGTCCGCGTCAGCCGGAAGAAAGACGGCCAGGCTTCAGAGATTCAGGCTTCTTAGGAGCGCCCTCGAGAGAAAGGCAAGATTTCAAGGCCTGAAAAAGATCGTCGGGCTTCCCTTCAGGTTCCTGGAATTCATGATGACGAAAAAGTGTTGGTTATAGGGGGCAAAGGATAAATGAAGCGGCGCGAACCGGTAAAAGAAGCAGACAAAGGCGACCAGGAAAACCTCATAAGGGAGGATGTGAAGCGGTACAGCATCTTCTGGGTGCTGATATTCCTGCTGGTGATACTGGTTGTAGTGCCGTTGGTGTCCTTCGCGCTGATGGCCATCAATACAAGCAAGACCTACCTGGAGGACACTCTGAGGGAGCGGCAGGCAAAGACCGCCGTAGCAGCGGCTTCTCACATACAAAGCCTCATGATGGAGCCCGAGGAGAGGCTCAAGACGCTGATAACAAGCTTCGAGATATATTCCTCGGACACCGACGTGTCCACGAAATACGAGGAGATAATCGAGCACAGGATCCTCGACCTTTTCATTTCCGATCAGATCCTGATAGCCGCCTTCAGCGATCAGGCAGGAACGAGGATCCAGTCGTCGCGGCCGGAGGTCGGGGGCGCCCTGCTGGCATCCGTAGATCCGATAATACGCCAGTTCGGCGATGAGGCGCAGAAGGCGAACGGCCCTCAGTATTCGAGGGTTTACATCCTCCCCGTAAGGAACGAGATGGGCGCCGAGGAGGAGATGCCTGTGCGTTTCCTCGCTTCGCCCCTGCACAAGGACGGGGTTCCGATAGCGTCTCTCGTCGTGATGGTAAACCTCTCGATAATCCAGGAGGCCCTAGCTCCCTACGGGCGGGAGTTCAGCATGATCATCACGGACAGGAACGGCAAGCTGCTTTTCTTTTCCGAAGGAGAGGAGAAGCCCTCCCGTTCCCACGATTACAAGGACGATCCGATCTTCAGCTGGGCCCTTCAGGGCGAAGGGATCATAATCTCATCGAACTCGAGCGTGCCGGTTGAAGAGGAGGGAAAGAAAAAGATATACCTCGTGACATGCTCGCCGATCGCCGATTACGGCTGGCTTCTTTTCTCCTACGTGGACAGGGGGCAGTTTTTCATGCCCATTACTTCCCTGCAGAAGCAGTCGACCGGCTGGGTCGTGATCTCGATACTCGGAGCTCTTCTGATAGGGGTCCTCATAGCGAGGCAGATCACAAAACCGATCTCCAACCTGACAGAGGTGAGCCGCAAGCTGGCCCACGGCCAGTGGGGCAGCCGGGCGGACATAACCACGAGGAACGAGGTCGGGGAGCTCGGTGAAGCGTTCAACTTCATGGCGATAAAGATCCAGAAATACATCCACGAAGTGGAAGCGAAGGCCGAAGAAAACAAACAGCTCTTCATGAGCTCGATCACCGCTATAGCGAACGCCATCGACGCCAAGGATCCTTACACTCGAGGCCATTCCGCGAGGGTCTCAGCCTACTCTATAGCCGTCGCGAAAGAATACGGCTTCGACGAGAAGGGCATAAGGATAGTGGAGATAGCGTCGCTGCTGCACGATGTGGGCAAGATCGGCATAGAGGACAAGATCCTGAGGAAGCCCGGAGCGCTTACCACCGAGGAGTTCGCGGTCATGAAGACCCATCCTTCGAAGGGTGCGGAGATACTGAATTCGATCAATCAGATGAAAGAGATGATCCCGGGGATAAAGCATCACCATGAAAGGTGGAACGGCGGCGGGTATCCGGACAACCTGGTCAGTTCGAGGATCCCCATCCTGGCAAGGATAATCGGAGTGGCCGACGCCTTCGATGCCATGACGACCGACAGGCCCTACCAGAAGGCGATGACGTTCGTTACGGCGGCGACGAGGATCAACGACCTGACGCCGACGGTCTATGATCCGGATGTAACCGAGGCTTTCAACAACGCCTTCAGGACAGGAGTGCTCGACAAGCAGAGGATAAAGGTCGAGCAGGAATTGGCGAAAACGAAGGCGAACTAGAACAGGCTCTAATTTTTCGGGAGTTCGACAAGTATTATCGTCCCCGGCTCTACCTTGTCCGCGTGCATCGTCCCGCGGTATTTTTCCAGCACCTCTCTGACGAGGAACAGCCCCACGCCACCGTTCTTCATAGATACCGGGCTGTCAGCTTCGGGGGTTCCGGAGACATTCAGACCCGAGGGATCCTCGATCGAGAACCCCTCGCCGAAATCCCGCACGGAGAAGACGACCCTTTTATCGTCCTCCATCAGGAACACCTTGACCGATGTGCCCTCTGGCGTGAACTTCACGGCGTTGTCGAGAAGTTGCCTCATAATGACGGAGGCATCTTCCTCGTTCATCGGAAAGACGATCGAGTCCGAGTCTTTCTTCACGACGGGCTGGACCTTCTTTGATCTGAACCTGGGAGCGAGGCTTTTGAGGACGCCGTCGAGTACTTGGGAGAGGTCGCAGGGCTTTCCTTTGAAAGGCTCTCTCACTCGCGAGACCGCAAAAAGGTGGGTCGCGAGATTCTCGAGCTTCTCCGATTCCCGGGAGATGGTTTCCAGGTGCTCTTTTCCCTTGTCGAACCACTTTTCCGGGTGTCTGGCCAGGAAGTCACAGCAGGAGCGTATAGCCGCCAGCGGGGTACCCATATCGCCTGACGCTTTATCCAGGAAAGCGTGTTTCAGGCTCTCCAGCGCCTTAAGCCGTTCCATCGCCCTCGACATGTCGGCTGTTTTTTCCACAACCCTTCTTTCGAGCAGTTCGTTGGCTTTGGATAATTCCCCGGTCAAAAAATTCGACGCCAACCTGGGGGAGACCATCTTCTCGAAGAGGGATATCAGCCGCTGATTCTCATCGGACCGCGCTTCTTCGGCTGAAGAATAGATCAGGACAGCGAAGCGGGGATCCGTTCCCGGGTCGCCCAAGACGAGCGGACAAAGGCTTTCGGGGACTGCCGCGACGGCTCCCGTAGCCGCCTCCAGCCGCCCCGGCAGGTCGTCTATTCTTCCGGCCTGATTCTTGGAAAAGAACCCGGCGGCTATGTTTCCCGCAGGCACCGAACCCGACCCCAGCAGGGGGTCTTTGTCGGCCCCGAAGCAGCCGAGCTCTTCCGCTTTTCCTCCGGAGGACCTCAGCAGCGTGAATACCCAGGAAGGCCTCAGCTGGGAGAATAGGCGGCCCGCCGTCAGAAGAAGCGAAACATTGTCCCTGAGAGAAGATGTCGCCACGCCGATCTCGTAGAGGAGCGTCATCTCCTTGAGACTAGCTTCGAGAAGCCTCGACAGGCGCGCTATCTCGTTGTGCTGTTCGGCCAGATCGGTAGTTGCTTTCAGCGCGGCGGAAAGCTGCTCCTCCTCGCTGAGCCCCGTCAGCGGCACCTTTGCCTGAAAGTTCCCTTTGTCGATCTCCTCGGCGGCAAGCCTTTTTTTCTCGAACGGCTCGAAGAACCGCATCAGGCTTTCGACGACCTTTTCCCTGGTCACGCCCTTGCTCATGAGCCTGAATTTGCCGATGAAAACGGCCAGGCTTTCGCCCACTGCCATCCTGAAAGTGTCGATCACTCCCTCGCCGTCGATTGCCGAAGCGAGTGTGACATGCCTGTGCCCGTCTATCCTCATCGCTTCGAGGATCTTCTCCGGAGGGGCGATGTTCCCGAGGTCCACCTTGTTGCACTGGATTATGACCGGTATCTCGTTGATGTTCATTCCGTTGGCGAGCAGATTCGCTTTCATGTTCTCCCAGGAGCAGTAGTTCTCCTCCAACTGGCTTTCCTGGGAATCTGCGACGAAGACTATCGAGTCCGCGCCCGACAGGACTATCTTCCTTGTCGTGTTGTAGTGGACCTGCCCCGGCACCGTGTAGACCTGCACCCTGATGTGGTATCCCTGGATCTCCCCGAGGTCGAAGGGCAGGAGGTCGAAGAAAAGCGTCCGGTCCTCCGAGGTCTTCAGGGAGGTCACCTTGGTTATCTCTTCGGGATCCGTTATTTCATGCAGGGTCTCGATGTTCGTGGTCTTCCCGCTTAGGGCCGGGCCGTAGTAGACGATCTTGAAAACGACCTCTTTTTCCTGGTTCCTGAACTGAACCATCAGGCCCGCCCTCCGATCTCTTCGAACAACGAAACTACCGCTGCAGCGATATTAAGTTAGCACGAAAAAGGAAACAAACTCAAGGTCATGCCGTTCCGAACCCGAGTTCTTTTTCCACGGCGGCGAGCGAGGCTCTGACGAACTCGATGTGTTCGGCAGGGTCGATCCCCATTTCCCCGGTCCCCTGGACGATCTCATCCCTGTTGACGCTCTTTGCGAAGGCCTTGTCTTTCATCTTTTTCTTCACGCTAGACACTTTCACCGATCCGAACGACTTGTCGGGCTGGACATAAGCGCAGGCGAAAAGGAACCCCACAAGCTCGTCGACGGCGAAAAGAGTTTTGGCCATGAGGCTGTTCCTCGGCGTCCCGGAGTAGGAAGCGTGGCCAAGTACGGCTTCCACGAGCTGTTCCGGGTAGCCCTTCGCCCGGAGTTCTTCCGCGCCTCGGAAGGGGTGGTCCTCCCTGGTGGGAAACCTTTCGTAATCCAGGTCGTGCAGGAGCCCAGTCATGCCCCAGAGTTCGGGGTCCTCTCCGAACTTAACGGCGTAGGCCCTCATTGCCGCTTCAACCCCGAGGGCGTGCCTGACAAGGCTTTCCGACTTGGTCCATTCCTTCAAAAGTTGCAGTGAAGACGCTCTATCCATGGCCATCCGAGCCTCCATTTTGAATAAAACCGCGAATATAATATAATACCATCCTCGTGGGCGGTTAGCTCAGCTGGGAGAGCGCCGCGTTCGCAACGCGGAGGCCGAGGGTTCGAATCCCTTACCGTCCACCATTTCTTTTATAATTGAACCAAGGTAAACGGGCAAACTGCTTTGCCCGAGTAGGGATGAGAAGGCCGCAGCCTTGCGCGAGTTTCCCGAAGGGAAGGCGAGCGCGGCGAGGCGGGCCTGCGAGAAATTGCCGTCAGGCAATTTACTTGTAGGAGAATCCCTTGCTTCGAGGCTATCCCTTACCGTCCACCATTTTTGTATTACATCCTGAATAAGCGGGATTCTCACCCACATATCCTCCCCACCCCCTCCTTTTTCAAAAAGGAGGGGCCAAAGGTAGTCGTCCATCACCAATGGCCGAATTCTTACCGTCCACCATTTTTGTATTACATCCTGAATAAGCGGGATTCTCACCCACATATCCTCCCCACCCCCTCCTTTTTCAAAAAGGAGGGGCCAAAGGTAGTCGTCCATCACCAACGGCCGAATTCTTACCGTCCACCATTTTTGTATTACATCCTGAATAAGCGGGATTCTCACCCACATATCCTCCCCACCCCCTCCTTTTTCAAAAAGGAGGGGCCAAAGGTAGTCGTCCATCACCAACGGCCGAATTCTTACCGTCCACCATTTTTGTATTACATCCTGAATAAGCGGGATTCTCACCCACATATCCTCCCCACCCCCTCCTTTTTCAAAAAGGAGGGGCCAAAGGTAGTCGTCCATCGCCAACGGCCGAATTCTTACCGTCCACCATTTTTGTATTACATCCTGAATAAGCGGGATTCTCACCCACATATCCTCCCCACCCCCTCCTTTTTCAAAAAGGAGGGGCCAAAGGTAGTCGTCCATCATCAATGGCCGAATTCTTACCGTCCACCATTTTTGTATTACATCCTGAATAAGCGGGATTCTCACCCACATATCCTCCCCACCCCCTCCTTTTTCAAAAAGGAGGGGCCAAAGGTAGTCGTCCATCTCCAATGGCCGAATTCTTACCGTCCACCACTCCTTTGAAACTTCGAAGCAAGGTACGCAAGCCAGCCACTTGGCTTGCCTGGAAGCTCTCTGTGAACAGGTCAAGGGAACACTCTTGTTTTCAATTTGCGTATTCTATCGGTTCGAGAATGACGTCGGAAACAGAAATTTCAAAAGCGATGTGGCTTTGATCCGGATTATTGTTGTGAGGCAGCCATATCGAGTAACTCCCGGGTTCAAGGTTGTTGAAAGAAAAATTGCCGCCTGCGTCGCTCCTTGTGAGGATGACAGGCGGGCCGATAGAGATCCTCCGGTAAAGCGGGATCAAAATATTTGAGATACTAGCTTCCGTTTTTCCCGTCAGTTTTCCTTTTACCGAGAACCCTTTTATCTCGACCGACGCCGTTCTGTCTTCACCGAGTCGGAAAGTCCTGGAGGCCTGGAATGCCGATTCTCCGCTGAAAAGAAGATAATAACCGCTTTCAAGGTCTTCCAGTTCGATTATTCCACGGGAATCGGTGGCCGATCTGTAGATCCTGTTGCCGCTCGAAAGGGATGTGCCTGAGGAGTAGGAATCCGGAAGGTAATATCCGAATCCCCTGTCTTGCGGAATGGCGGCGATGTAAAAAGCTTGATTCACTATGGGTGACCCATTATTGACAACCGTCAACTCCAGCTTCTCACCCGGAAGGTATATTTCCATATGATCCGAATATTCCTTAAGCTCAAATATATCTTTTACCACAAGCTCGTTTCGGGGGTTAGATACCTCTATCTTGTATGAACCTTCTTTAAGGCCTTCCAGTTTAACCGTCCCGTCTGATAATGTCAGCGACTGATTCGATTCCAAACCGAAGGGGTCATCCTCGGAATACGCTTTGACAAGGAAGCCGCTTTTGGGTGATCCGACTTTGGAAAGAACCTTGATGGTGAAGTCTATCCCTTTATCCAGGTAAAAGTCGCCGATGGAGGCGGAAGAGGATATTTCGATGGAATCTTCATATCCCGCATATCCGGGATAATCGATAAAAACCATGAAAGAACCTTTGTAAAGCCCGTCTATCCTAAACTCTCCAAAACCGTCGCTTCGCGCGGTCCATCCGGACAGTGCTTTTTCAATTCGGCAGGTTTTTTTTGTCTGCAAGGCGGGATCTTCACCGACTTCCACCAGGGTGACCAGTGCACCGGCCGCCGGTGTTGCGTCCTCCAGCTTGACTTTCCCGATTACGGATAGGCCCCTTTCAAAAACGAGCGTTCCAAGGTCGACGATTTCACCCGCCGGGATCTTTATCTCTTCTTGAATTAACGGCTTGAAACCATCCGAAAACAAGGTCACGTCCGCCATAAAATCGGCCGACTTTTTTCCAAAACTCAGGTTGAGAGGGTACTGGAAAAAGCCGCCCTTGTATTTTCTTCGCGGGTTTCCGCTTATTCCTTCCGCACCTTCGCTCTTTAATTTTACGGAGGATAATACTTCTTCAACTGGATTTCCTTCGGTATCGACGAGCTTGGCCTTTATCCCTCCGTTGCCTTTTTCAAGTACGACCCTGATGAGCGGCTGTTTCCGGTCTATCTTAAAATATCCCATGAAATAGCCGAGCGCCTCGACCCATCCGCTCTCCTGTTCTCCCGTGTTCATAAGAGTGAAGTTTCCCCTGGGATCGCTCTGGAACTCTTCATCTCCGATGTGAATAACCGCTCCGGCGATAGGACTGCCGTCCCTGTCCTCCACGACTCCTTTCAGATGCGTTTCGCGTTTCAGTCTTATCAAAAGGGGCGATTTGGCGCCTGTCAAGGACACAGCTTGTTTCTCGCAACCCTCCGCTGCAACAAGAAGTGAGCATTCAATGCCCGTGGACGGCATCGGGAGGGCGAAAGCTCCATCGTCCTTTGTCTGAATGTCGATCAAACCTGCTTTCATCTGAGGATGATCAAATACTACCGGAAATGAAAGGAGGGCTTTGATCGGTCGGCCTGTCTCATCGATGACTTTTCCGGTCAACTTTCCACCGCAATGTAGTTTTGCAGCTATCGGAGCTTCGGAAGGCTTGTCCGAATAATAATAGAAGGGCTTGTGATCGGGACTCAGGGCCACTATCATCCCCGAAGCTCCCGAATCTTCCTGTCCAAGCACCGCTCTTCCGAATTCATCGGTCAGACAGGTTTTTCCATGTGGAAGTTTCTCGTTCCACGGAAATTTCGCCAGAAATGCGGAATATATTCCTTTAAGGGGTTCTCCTTCTTCGGTCCTGATCCTGACCTCCCTGCACCAACCCGCTACGGACGGCCCCGGGTCGAAAGTTTTCTGGCCGACCTTCGAAACGCCGTGATAGGGAAGGATCCCTTTCGCTCTGATCTCTATCTGGACATCCTCGCCTGCCGGAAATATGACCATTTTCCCGTCATACCCTCCGCATGTCAGCGAGGGATAAAGATCCGCAGGGATGTCCTGCCAGCTCTTTAAAAACCACACCATTTCTGCGTTTTCAGGATACGAAGAAAGGCGGAGTTTTACCTGTCTCTGTTCCTGTTTCTCTATCGTTATGGAACTTTCTTTTCCTTCAAGCTGGATCAGAAGCGGAGACGTGCCGGAAGGTTTTATAAAGAGGGCTCTCTTTCTTTTCTTAACCATCGCCGGAAGCAGGAGAAGCTTATCTGAGATCGCCCCTTTATCAATGATGACTCCGTTTTCGATCAGATAGTATTCCGATTTTCCGGTTTTTAACAAATGATCGACGACGCCTTCCAGTACCAGCCGTTGTTCATCGTTTTGCGCCCGCGAAGGGATGGATGCGTGGAATAGAAGAATTGACAACATGGCAAGCATTACGCGTCTCATCTTTTCCTCGGCATTAAGATTCTATTTCCGGTCTTCGATTAAATTCCATGCTTCCGGGATTCTGTTTCGTTGAGAGCGGAGATTTCTCCTCCGAGCACCCTCCTGAACTCTTCTTCCGAAAGGATCCGCTTGCCGAGTTTTTCAGCCTTTTTAAGCTTCGAGCCCGACTCCTCCCCGGCGATGACGAAGTCGGTGTCCGCGGTGACGGTCGATCCTACTTTCGCGCCGAAGGCCAGGAGTTTTTCCTTGGCTTCGGTCCGAGTGAAACCTTGCAGAGTCCCCGTGAGGACGAAAACGAGCCCGCTCAGGGGGCCGGCTTCTTTTTTGTCACCATGCATCTTGAGCCCGGCTTTCTTTAGCGCATCGATCAGCTTAAGATTGTCAGGGGTCTTGAAGAATTCGATGATCTCGGCTGCGACCTTAGGGCCGACCCCGTCCACTTCTGTAAGTTCTTTTTCATCCGCCGTCGATAACGCTTCGATGGACGGGAATTGCGACACGAGGTCCCTTGCCGTTTCCTCTCCTACCATCCTGATCCCGAGGGCGTAAAGCAGCTTCTCGTATCCTCTTGCCCTGCTTTTGTCGATCTCCGCGACAAGATTGGCCGCGGACTTGACGCCCATCCTCCCCAGCGGCTCGAGCTTTTCCTGATTCAGGGAGTAGATATCCCCGATGGAGCCCAGTAAGCCGTTTTCGACAAGTTTTTCGATCAGGACCTTTCCCAGGCCGGTTATGTCCATGGCGTCCCTTGAAGCGAAGTGGCGGATAGATTCCTTGAGCTGGGCCTTGCAGTTCCTGTTAGAACAGCGAAGGATAACTTCTCCTTCGGGCTTGTGCACTCCGCTTCCGCAGACGGGACAACTCTCCGGGAACCGGAATTCCCGGTTCCCCGGAATGCGCTCTTCCGCGAAGACGCGCACCAGGTAAGGGATCACTCCTCCGGCCCTTTCGATCAGCACGGTATCTCCTGGACGGACGTCTTTTCTCTTCAGCTCCTCTTCGTTGTGAAGGGAAACGCGGGAGACCGTCACCCCGCCTATGTGCACCGGTTCCAGGTTCGCGACGGGAGTGAGAGCGCCTGTCCTTCCGACCTGGACGACGATCTCGTTCACCTTCGTCCTTGCCTGTTCGGGAGGAAACTTGAACGCGACGGCCCATCTCGGTGCCTTTGCCGTGCTCCCGGCTTTTTCCTGGAGCGATATCGAATCCACTTTCGCGACAACTCCGTCGGCGTCGTACGGAAGGTCCTTTCGCCGGCCGACCATCTTGCGGCAGAAATCGGTCAGTTCTTCAGGCGTGGCCAGCAGCTTGTTTAACCCGTCGACCGGAAGCCCCCATTCATCCATAGCCTGAAGGCGCTCCCAATGCGATCCGGGAAGCTCGTCGGAGCATTTCATGACCTGGTAGCAGAAAAGGGACAAGGGCCTCGAGGCGGTCACTTTCGGATCGAGCTGGCGGAGGCTTCCCGAAGCGGCGTTGCGAGGATTGGCGAATACCTCCAGCCCTGCTTCCTCCCTCTGTTCGTTGAATTCTCTGAATTCTTTAAGAGGCATGTATATCTCGCCCCGTATCACGAGATCGGACGAGCCTTTTGATATCTCCTTCGGGACATCCTTTATCCGCATGACGTTCGCCGTTACATCCTCGCCGACGAGGCCGTCGCCGCGGGTGGCGGCTTTCACCAACTTTCCGCGCTCATAGAAAAGAGCCACGGAGAGTCCGTCGAACTTGAGCTCTCCTACCATCGAGAACTGCTCCGCCCCTGTGAATTTTGCGACCCTGGATACCCATTCGCGAAGTTCGTTCTCCTCGAACGCGTTCTCAAGGCTGAGCAGGGGCACGGGATGAGCCACGGGGGCGAACCCCTTCGAGATACCTCCTCCCACGACATCCGTCGGGCTCGGCCCTCTTTTAAGCTCGGGATAAAGCGATTCCAGTTCGCGAAGTTCCTTTTCAAGGAGGTCGTACTCATGGTCGGATATCTCGGGGGCGTTTTCTTCATAATAGAGCCTGCGGTGCTTTTCGATAAGCCGGCGAAGTTCGGCGATCCTGGATTCGGCGAAAGCCCTGTCGAGCAACTCAGCCCCCCGAATCCGGGAAGACCCTGAGCGTGACCCTGAAACGGGCGCCGGTCTCCTGCGGGATCAGTTCTATCCTTCCGCGGTGGAGCTCTATGAACCTCTTTGCTATCGAGAGCCCCAGGCCCGTGCCTCCTACCTTGTCGGTGAAGAAAATGTCGAAGACCTTGTCCCTGTTCCCGGCGGGGATCCCCGGGCCGTTGTCCGCTATGTCGACCTGGACCTCGTTCCCCGAGTCCCTCAATTCCACCGTGACTTCACCGTTCTCGCCCGTCGCCTGGATCGCGTTCAGGAGGAGGTTCGACAGGGCGATCCTGATCATGTTCTGGTCTATCGGCACATCTTTCAGATGGTCCGGCGGGGAAAATTTGAGAGCCACGCCCTTGTTCCTGGCTTCGCCAGAGAAGAAAAGGATCAGCTCCCCGATCACCGTCTTCAGGCTCTGGACCTTCATTTCAGGATGGCTGGGCTTGGCGTAGAGAAGGAAATCCCTCGTAAGCTTCTCCAGCCTCTTTATCTGCTCCGTCATCTGGGTGACCGACGCCAGAAGCTCCTCCGGCCTGGTATCGGTCCTGAGGCCTTCCTCCAGCAGCTGGACGTTCAGCTTGAGGCTGTTGAGAGGGTTCTTTATCTCGTGGGCGAGTCCCGAGCTCAGCAGGCCGATGTAAGAAAGCCTCTTCTGCTCCTCCGATTCGCCCTGGACCTTCCGGCTCACCTTGAGGAGCCTGAGAACATAAAGGTATGAAAAGAGAAGCATCAGGAAAAGAAGGAAGAGCATGGTCGAGAACTTGAGGATCATCTCGTTCCTGAACTCCCTCGCCTGCGCCGCGAGCACCTGGCCGCTGACGTTGAGGACCGCCTTTCCCATTTTTCCCGGGGCGACCTGCACGTTCACCTCGATGGGCATCTTGTTCCTGATCTCAACGTGCGCGTATCCGGGCGGCGGCCCCTTTATGTCGGGGGCGGTGAAGACCTGCCCTCCCTTGAGGAGATCCTCCTTGCGAAGGAGGCGGCCTTCAGAGTCGTAAAGCTCGTAGGAGTCGAATACCTTCTTCTCCACCATGAACTGGCTGATCCTGGTGGTTACGACCTTCTCGTACTGGAACCCTTTCGCCTTTTCCGTTTCAGGGATGGTCTTCATGAGAGTGTCCAGTTCCCTGGTGTAGTGGTCGAGCAGGCGGAAGACCTCCTTTTCTCCGAGGTCCTTTATGATGATGTATGCGCCTATCGAGAGCAGGGCGATGAAGAATAAGGCGAAAAGGGAGGACGCCCAGAAAAGCTCCCTCTGGAACGCTTTTTCGGCCTGCGAAGTCCTGTTCATCGGGGGCCGAGCCTTTTCCGGTAGGCCGCCAGCGACCTTTTGATGTCCGTCATCGAATCCCGTCCGAATTTGTCCAGGTAGGCTTCCATGAGGACCATCGAGAGGAGCGACTCCGCTATCACTGCGGCCGGTGTCAGGGCCGCGATGTCGTTCCTGGGTATCTCCGGAAGCGCCGGTTCGAGCGTCCTCAGGTCTACGCTTCCCTTGAGGAATTTCGAGGAGGGCACCGGTTTCAGGACCAGGGTGGCTGTTATGTCCTCCCCGTTGGACACTCCTCCCTCCATTCCTCCGGCGAAGTTGGTCTTCCTCCTGAAATAAGGAACGGCTCCGGGGATCAGTTGGTCCTGGGCCTTCGAGCCCGGAAGGGTCACGCTCTGTTCGATCCCGCCAATGAGGACTCCCTTGACGGAGGGAATGCTCATGAGGTGGAAGGCCAGCCTGGCGTCGAGCCTGCTGTCCCACTCGGCATAACTTCCCACACCCGGCACAACGCCCCTGGCGCAGACCCAGACTTTTCCGCCGAGGGTCTCGCCTGTTTTCTGGCACCGCTGTATGAGCCCGAGGGCTCTTGTCCTGAGCCGCGGGTCCGCGAAGGGGAAATCCGGGTCGAGGAGCGAGGCTTTTTCGAAAGAAGGCAGAGAGGCGCATTTGACGCTTCCGGCCTGCAAGATTGCCGAAGCGAAACTGACACCCAGCCCGCCGAGGAATTTCTTGGCGACCGTCCCCACCGCCACTCTCGAGGCAGTTTCCCGCGCGCTGGCCCTTTCTATGACGTTCCGGGATTCGGCGAAACCGAACTTGAGGGTCCCCGCGAGGTCGGCGTGGCCGGGACGGGGGAAAAAAGCGTCCGCCTGGGAGTTTTTCTCGGAAACTCCTTCCCTGTATTCGCTGTTAGGGATGTTTATGACGACCGGTCCCCCGGTGGTCAGCCCTTTCCTGACACCGCCCGTGATGACCGCGTTCTCCTTTTCAAGCTTCATCCTCGGCGACCTGTCGGGGCCGCCCTTCCTCCTGACCAGCTCTTTCCTTATATCTTCGGCAGAAAGAGGAATGCCCGCCGGGACTCCTTCGAGGATGGCGGTCAGGAAAGGGCCGTGGGATTCGCCTCCCGTCGAATAACGCAATCAGTACCTCCTAAAGGTAAAAATATACATCAATTCAGCGGCAATAAAAAGGCGGACGGCGTTGGATTATTCCCCTCGCGGTTGCTATAATCAGGCTTGGTTTTTGGAGGACGAATGCCGGTAACGAACTCGAAACGCCCGACATGTGATGTTAAGATATATTTAAAACCTCAAGATGCCGAAATTTGCGATATTCACGAAAATATCCCTGAAAGCCGAGAGGTGAAAATGACCGTCAGAATGCTTTTAATCCTTTTACTCGCGAACTTGTCGTGCGCTCTTCTGGCTCAGGAAGCCAAAAAAACGCCGAACGTGGAGCTTGGGCTTTTTCCGGGCATCGGTGTCAACGGTCATCTGCCCAAGACAGAGGACCTGGACAGGATAAAAGAAGCGAAGATAGGGTGGGTGAGGGTCGACCTCACCTGGAACTGGGTCGAGCCCAAGCCGGGGCAGTACAAGTGGGAAAGGATAGACAGGCTTGTAAAAGAAGCCGAGGAAAGGGGGATCTACATCCTCGCGATCCTGGGATACACGCCGGGATGGGCTTCCGAGGAGGGAGACATCCACGACCCGCCGAGGGACGTCGCGGAATGGAAGAAGTTCGTCAGGACGATCGTCTCCAGGTACAAGGGGAGGATAAACTACTGGAGCCTCTGGAACGAACCTAACAGCAGGACCTTCTTCAGGGGAAGCCTCGACCAGTTCATCTCCGAGATCCTCATACCCGGGGCGAGGGCTGTGAGGGAGGGCAATCCCGATGCGAAGGTGGTCGGGCCGGACCTTGCGCATCTCAAGGGCGCGAAATGGGACGTCTGGCTGGAGGAGATACTGGTGAAGGCGTCTGACGACATCGACATCATCTCCCACCACTGCTACAAGAGCAAGCCGCGAAAGGTCAGGAAGATGCTTCAGGGGATGGTTCCCCCCTGGGATCCCCCGGCGGTGAAGAGGATAATAGAAAAAACGGGATGCGTCCACAAGCCGTTCTGGCTGACGGAGGTCGGCTGGAGGTCGAGCAAGGTAGGCGAGGACAAGCAGAGCGATTACCTGATCAAGTTCCTCGAGACGAACGAGAAAATGGGATGGATAGACAAGGTCTTCATCTATGAACTGAAAGATTCTCCGCTGGAACCGGGGTACGGCCTTCTCAGGGAGAACCTTGAACCCAAACCGGCCTTTACCGCGCTCGGCCGGTTCATCGACGCGCGCCTGCTGGATTAAACCATTTCCGGTCCTGCCGCGTCAGACAAGACTTGAAGAACGGGGGTACTGAAGTGTTCAAGAAAACATTCGTTCTGCTGATCGTCGTATTTGCCGCCATCGCCTGTTCAAAAGGCCGGAAGAACGAGCTCCGCGCGAGCTGGGTGGAGGTCAAGAAAGCCGACCTTCCCGCCGAAGTCACGGCGACAGGAACCGTGCTCCCGGAGGTCGGAGCCCAGGTGAAGGTAGGCCCGAGGGTTTCGGGAAAACTCGAACATCTTTATGTCAAAGTGGGAGACAGGGTCGAAAAGGGCCAGATACTGGCGGTCCTGGAACAGAAGGACCTTATCGCCAACTCCGTCAGGATGGAGGCACAGGTCAGGGACTCCGAAGCCGCCCTCTCCTACGCGAAGGCCAACTTCAACAGGGTTTCGAAGCTTTTCGGCGAGGGGGTCGTCTCCGTAGATTCCCTGGATGCTGCGAGGAAATCTCTGGAATCGTCCGAAGCCCAGCTGAAGAGCGCCAAAGCCCAGAACGAATACACGAAGATCCAGCTTTCCTATGCGACCGTGACTGCTCCCATATCGGGCACGATCGGTTCCGTTTCCACCCAGGAGGGAGAGACCGTCGCCGCGAGCCTCTCCGCGCCCACCTTCGTCACCATCCTGGACCTGAGCCGCCTCGAAGTGGACGCCTACGTGGACGAAGTGGACATCGGTAAGATCTCCGTCGGGCAGAAGGCCGATTTTACGGTGGACGCTTTTCCTGACAAGACCTTCAACGCCCACATCGAGGCTATCTACCCGGACGCCACGACCATAGACAACGTGGTCTATTACGCGGTAATACTTAAGATAGACGATCCTTACGAGGGCCTGCTCAGGCCCCAGATGACGACCTCCGTTTCGATCCACCTCGACGCGCTCACGGGGGTTCTCGCGATCCCGGCGAAAGCCGTCAAACGGGAGAACGGGTCGCCTTTCGTCATGGTCAAGGAAGGCGGCAAGGCGGCGAGGAGGCAGGTCAGCCTCGGGAGGGAAGCGGGGGAACTGGTCGAGGTGAAGGGAGGCCTGGCGCTCGGCGATTCGGTGTTGGTCCAGGTCTCCGAGAACAGGCAGAAGAACGACGATATGGGCGGCTCGGGAGGGCCGCGCGGCCCCGGAGGGCCTCCATGATAGAGCTCCGGGGAGTAAAGAAAACCTACTACACGGAAGGAAAAGAGACGCCCGTTCTTTTCGGAATAGACTTCAAGATAGAGGAAGGCGATTACACGGCGATCATGGCACCTTCAGGAACCGGGAAAAGCACGCTCCTGAACATCCTCGGGACCTTGGACAAACCCACCGAAGGGAAATACCTGTTCAGGAACAGGGACCTGACGGAGCTCTCTGACGACGAGCTTTCCAGGATGAGGAACAAGTCGATAGGTTTCGTCTTCCAGCTCTTCAATCTTCTTGGCAGGGTGTCCGTCCTGGAGAACGTCCTCCTTCCTCTGCTCTACGCGGAAACCTACCCGAAGGAGGCCAGGGAAAGAGCTCTCAGGCTTCTCGACATGGTGGGCCTCGGTGACCGTGTCCATTTCAAGCCGAACGCGCTTTCGGGCGGACAGCAGCAGAGGGTCGCCATCGCGAGGGCGCTAATCAACGAACCGGACCTGCTCCTGGCCGACGAGCCCACGGGAAACCTGGACAGCATGTCCTCCGAGGAGATACTTCAGATCTTCGACGAGATCCACCGAAAGGGGAGGACTATAGTGGTCGTCACCCACGAGAGGGATGTCGCGCTGAGGGCCGATAAAATAATCACGATGAAGGACGGAAGGGTTTTTTCGGAAGAAAGAACGAGATGAAATCCCGGAGCGGAAGGCTCTTCAGGATATTCGGGCACGCGGTCAGGGCGCTCGCGGACCAGAAGGGCAAGACGATACTCATGATGCTCGGGACGGCTGTCGGCATCATGCTGCTGACGGGCGTAGTAGGCCTCTCGCGGGGCGTGGAGAAGAGGATCGAGGAGGTCATGGCTTTCATGGGCCCGAGGTCCGGAATGGTGTTCGCCGGGGGCGGCAGGCTCCAGTCCGCGGGGGCGAGGGCGGGGAGCGGCTCGACCCTCAAGCTCCAGGATGTCGAAACCCTCAGGAACAAGCTGAGCGACAGGGCCGTTTTCTCAGCCACGCTGAGGCGGGAGGGCGTCCAGGTTAAATATGAAGGGCAGGCCTGGGAGACCGCCGTTTTCGCCGTGGACCCGGATTTTCCGATAGTCTCGGACTGGGCGATCGCCGCTGGCGAACCTCTCGACTATCATGACGAGAAAAGCCTGGCGAGATCCTGCCTTATCGGGGCGACCGTGGCCAGGAACCTGATGATAGAAGACGACCCGCTGGGAAAGAAGATACTCATCAACAGGATACCTTTCACGGTCAAGGGGGTTCTGGAGGCGAAGGGCACCAACACGATGGGCATGGACATGGACGACTGCGTCTGGACGCCTCTTTCCACCGGCATGCGCAGGATATTCCACGCGACCAGCATAAGGATGGTGCGCTTCAAGGTGAGGGAGGGATACTCTATCCCGGAGGTCAGGGAAGAGGTAGAAAGGATACTCAAGGAAGCTCACAAGATAAAGGAAGGCGAGGAAATCGACTTCACGATAAGGACGCCCGACTTCATAGCGAAGAGGATCATGGAGATGACGAGGACGGCGAGGCTCGTCGGGTATTCGCTGGCCATCGTGGCGCTCCTGGTCGGGGGAATAGTGCTCATGAACATACTGCTGCTTTCCGTGAGCGAAAGGGTCCCCGAGATAGGGCTCAAGAGGGCGGTGGGCGCCACCGCGAACGACATATTCCTCGAGTTCATCATGGAATCCGTGTCCGTCTCCGTGCTGGGAATGCTTCTCGGGATAATCCTCGGTTTCATACCACTGCTACTTCTTCCCAGGCTGATGCCGATGCTCCCGATGGCATTCTCGTTCAAGTCTCTCACTTACGGGTTCATCTTCTCCGCGGCCGTGGGGATATTCTTCGGTGTCCAGCCCGCCAAGAGGGCTTCAAGGCTGACGCCGATAGAGGCCCTCCGGTGAACATAAGAAGGGCGGCGTCCATATCGCTCAGCGTGCTTTTCGGCCACAAGCTGAGGACGCTGCTTTCCTCCCTAGCGGTGGGGACCGGGGTCGCCGCTGTCGTGATGATGGTCGGCGCCGGCGAGGCCGCCAAGCGTGACACGATGTCCAAGATACAGAGCTTCGGAACGGACCTGCTGACAGTGAGGGCCGGAAGGTTCAAGAGCGTCGGAGGGAGGATGAGGGGAGTCGCGAGGTTCACCACCCTCAAGCCCAGGGACGCCCAGCACATAAGGAAATACGTGGATGGAGTCGAAAAAGCGGGAGGGACTTTCCACAGGCACGCGACGATCACCTACAAGAACGTAAGGACAAGGACCGACGTGATGGCGGTCGAACCGGAGGTGTTCGGCATTTGGAGAGTGCACGCCTCGGAAGGAAGGCTCTTCGAGCAGAAGGACGAGTTCAGGATGGCGAGAGTGTGCGTCCTGGGCCCGACCGTGAAGGAGAACCTGTTCGGGGACGGTGATCCTCTCGGCGTGCCTCTCAAGGTCGGGAACATCCCGCTGAAAGTCATCGGGGTTTCCTCGCCCAGGGGTCAGGATACGGACGGGGACGACCTGGACGACGTCATCTACGTGCCTCTCAGCACCGGGATGAAAAGGATGTACGACGTGGATTTCCTGGAAAACCTCCTGATACAGGTCCGGGACAAGGAATCGATGGAACTGGCGAGGGAAGAGATAACTTCAATTCTGAGGAAGAACCACAGGCTTAAAGAGGGCAAGGAGGACGATTTCACCATTCAGGATCAGAGCCAGCTGATGGAAACCGAGCTTCAGACACAGGAAGCGTTCGCGCTCCTCGTCGCCGTGGTGGCCGGCCTGTCGCTCCTGACCGGGGGGATAGGGATTTTCGCGGTGATGCTGATCTCTCTCAGAGAAAGGCGCCGAGAGGTGGGCCTCAGACGGGCTATCGGCGCCAGGCACAGGGACATACTCGTCCAGTTCCTTTTGGAAGCCTCGATGCTGTCGCTCCTGGGCGGCATCGCCGGAGAGGTGATCGGCTTCGCGGGCTGCTACATAATCTGCGTCTCCTCCGGATGGGCTCCGGTCCTCCCGCTCCAGACCGCGGTAGGGGCGTTCGCTGTATCTCTCGCTACAGGGCTCGTTTTCGGCATCTACCCCGCGAGGGAAGCATCAAAGCTCGATCCTGCGGAGTCCCTCAGGGCGGCGGTATGACCATCTCCGTGCCACATTGGCAGGTTGACACCCGTTATCCATAGGTTTATAATTCCACCCTTACGTATTTAGGAGGTCGGATATGAAGAAAGTCTTGTTGATTCTAACGGCGTTGATCGTCATGATCTCCTTGATGACCTTCGCCCAGGAAACAAAAACGCCGATTCAGCCAGCCGGAACGGTCGATGCCCAGACGCCGCCGGCCAAACCGGTCCCGATAAAGAGGGAACTGAAGAAACTCGAACCGGTCAAAGAAGGCAAGGTTTTGACACCCGTGGTTGAAGATTCTGGCCCTCCGCCGAAGCTGGAGATCCCAGAACTGGAATACCACGCCGGAGACGTCGTGAAAGGAACGCTGGTCGAGCACGATTACCTTGTCCACAACAAGGGACAGGGGATCCTGAAGATAATCAGGGTACAGCCCACCTGCGGATGCACCATCACCAAGTACGATCCGGAAGTAAAACCAGGAGAGACCGGAAAGATAACGGCGAGCCTGAAAACGGACAACTACATGGGAGAAACCGCCAAGACCATCAACGTCCAGACGAACGACAAGGACCTTTCCACGTTCACCCTTACCATCAAGGCGAACATCAAGACCCTGCTCAGCGTGAAGCCCTCGGAAAAAATGACGCTGGGGCTCATCTATGTCGGGACCCCGGTGGAAAAGGAATTCACCATCAACTCCGAAGACGGGGAGCCTTTCGACATCACGCAGGTAACGACCGCAGACGAGAAGGTAAAATACAACATCATTCCCGGACCGGACAAGAAAAGCGCCAAGTTCAAAGTCACGATCCCGGCCGATTATCCCGTGGGGTCGGTCAACGCCAATTTCTCTTTGAAGACCACCCATCCAAAGGTCGAGAACCTGAACATCAACATGTTCGGGACCATGAGGGAACCTCTTTCGGTGTTTCCTTCGACCGTGAGCTTCAACGGTTTGAGCAAGGAATTCATCGAAAAGAACCCCGAATCGCCGGAACTGAACAAGGTTGTCACGGTGAGGCTCGAGACGGAGCCCGCGCTGCAGGTCAAGGAAGTGAAATGCAACATTCCCTTCGTCGTTGCGACCTTCGAGAGCACGCAGCCGAACCAGGCATATTCCGTGAAGCTTCACCTCGACCCGAAGAAAGCCAAGGTCGGTCCTTTCGACGGCGCTCTGCTTGTCTATACCAACAAGAAGACCATCACGGTGCCGGTAAAGGGAGTCGTCTTTTAGGACACCCTTCAAAGGGTCATTCTTTGACGGGCGGGAGAGATCCCGCCCGTTTTTTTTCGATACGAATTAACATGGCAAGAGAGAGATAAACAAAAGTGGGAAACAGATCAACGATTCTTAGCTTTTCAATTTTCAATCTTCATTTTTCAATTGCATCGAGGCAGATCTTATTCGTCACCCCTCTGGATCCCGTAATCCTTCATTTTTCTCCAGAGGGTGACCCTCGAGACCCCGAGCCTTCCGGCAGCCTTGGAGATCCGCCACTTCGTGGCTTCGAGGGCCCTGACTATCAAGTCGCGCTCCAGGGTCTGGATCGGGACCTGTATCTGGTGAAGCCTCAGGGGCGATTCGAGCTGGGGGACCTCCGGAGTTATAGGAAGGTCAAGGAGCCGTATGAATTCGGTTCTGGCCCTTATCGCGGCGTGCTCCACTATGTTCTCGAGCTCCCTTATGTTACCCGGGTAATCGTAGGACATCAGCCTGGAAAGAGCCTCCGCTTCGATCCCCTTGAGATCTTTCTGGGGCATCTTGACCGCTATCTTCCTTATGAAGTTGTCGACGAGAAGAGGGATGTCCTTTTTCCTGTCCCTGAGGGGGGGGAGGGGAATCCGGAAAACGTTCAGGCGGTAGTAGAGGTCGTTCCGGAACTGTCCCTGCTTGACGGCGTCCTCGAGGTTCCTGTTGGTAGCGGCGATCAATCGAACGTTGACCTTGACCGTTTTGGAAGATCCGACCCGCTCTATCTCTCCCTCCTGAAGGACCCTGAGGAGCTTCACCTGCACTGAGAGCGGTATCTCTCCGACCTCGTCCAGGAAAACGGTCCCGCCGTCGGCGTATTCGAACCTCCCGACCTTGTCCCAGTTCGCTCCGGTGAAAGCCCCCCTGACGTGGCCGAAAAGCTCGCTCTCGAGTACTCCTTCGTTCAGGGCGGCGCAGCTCACCTTGACCAGGGGATGTTCCTTCCTGAGGGAGTTGTAATGGATGGCGTTGGCGACCAGTTCCTTTCCCGTACCGCTCTCGCCGGTGATGAGGACCGTGGAGTGGGTCCGGGCGACCATCCTTATCTGGTCGAAAACCTCTTCCATGGGTCCGCTTTTCCCGACGATGCTGGAGAACTGGTGCTGTGATTCGGCCTCGTCCTGAAGCGCTCTCATGGCCGTCACGTCGTTGAATATCTCGACTCCGCCCGCGACCTGCCCGTCGGCGTCCCTCAACAGAAGCACGTTCGTCCTGCAGAGGAGCTGATTCCCGTCCTTGGTCGTGTACCACATCTCCAGGTTCCTCTGGTCCTCGTTACTGTCGATGGCATGGGTAAGCGGGCAGTTCTCCCCGCACCTTGAGGTCTGTGTAACGGATTTGCATCTTGCCTGGAGGACCTCCCCTTCCTCATACTTGAGAAGCTTCCGCCCCGTCTCGTTGATGAATATTATCCTTCTGTCCAGGCTTATGACTATTATCCCGTCGTTGACGCCGTCGAGAATCCTCTGGTACTTGCATTCCTCGATTATCTTCTTCGCGTCGGGCTCCATGATCCCTCTTTTCGAAAAAGCGATTATACCACTTTGATCGCCTCTGCCAGGGCTTCCAGGAAACCTTCAATTTCTTTCCCGGTAGTTTGTCTCGATATGCTTACCCTGAGCGGAAAAGAGGCCGCCGGCCGTTTCATCTCCACGAGGACCGCCGGGATCTCCGATCCCGCCCCGTGGCATGCCGATCCAGTTCCGACGAAGAAACCCCTTGCGGCCAGTTCCTGCTGGACCTTCCGCCCGTCAATGCCGGGCAAGGAAAAGAAGGATGTGTTCGGCAGCCTCGGCGCGCTTTTCCCGTGAAAGTCGGCGTCGGGCGCAATGTCTCGGATCCCCTCTTCCATCATGTCCCTTATTTCGGCGAGCGTTCCGAACATCCCGTGATCGGCCGCTTCAGCCGCCGCGGCGAACGCGGCCGCGAGGGGCACCGCCTCGGTCGATGCCCGCAACCCGCCTTCCTGCCCTCCGCCGGAAAGCATGGGTATTATCTCCGTTCCTTCGCGGAAGAAGAGCGCCCCGATCCCTTTCGGGCCTCCTATCTTGTGAGCCGCGATCGAAAGCGTGTCGGGACAGCCTCCGGAGAGCGGCAGGCGGATCTTCCCGAACGCCTGCACCGCATCGGTGTGGAACTGGACTCCACTCCCTCGGCACATCTCCAGGGCTCGGGCCACAGGCTGGACCACGCCGGTCTCGTTGTGGGCGCACATCAGTACGACGAGCGAAGCGGGCTCCTCAAGGAGCGTGCCGAGGCGAGAGAGGTCCGCGGTTCCGTCCACGTCGATTCCAAAGAGTTCGGTCTTCACGCCCGACCCGCGGAGCTTTTCGATCAGCCCGAGGCAGCTCGGGTGTTCGATCGCCGACATCAGGACCCTTTTCTCGGGACGGACAGCGGCTGCCGACAGGATGGCCAGATGGTTCGCTTCGGTTCCCGAACCCGTGAAGACCAGCCGCCCTTCCAGGCCGAGCTTAGAGAGAATGGAGGCCCTGGCAGAATCGAGGGTTTCCCTCGACTTTTTCCCTGCGGGGTAGGGAGCGGAAGGGTTTGCGAAAGAGCGATTTTCCGCCTCCAGCATCGCTTCCAGTGCCTCGCGGCATTGCGGGACCGTGGCGTTGGCGTCCAGATAGACGGCTCCGTCATGAAGCCTCATCGCCGTCTCCCTTCAGCAATACCTCTCTTGTGTCTCCGTTCCTTTTCGTCATCCCCAGCCTGTCGAAATGCTCCAGAAGCGGTATCGCCGTCTTTCTTGTCAGGCCCAGAAAATCCTTGAATTCGGGAACCTTGAACATCCGATGGCCTTTCCTCGCGAACTCCGCCAGCTTGGCGGAAACGCGTTGGAATCCTTCTTCCGAGAGAAAAAAGTTCCCTCCGTCGATAGCCACGAGCCTTCCGTCGCCTCTCATCATGTTCACCAGCCAGCGGTCCTTTTCCTGGACGATGAGGAAAAGCTCGTCTTTCCCCAGAGGGACTGGGAACGAGGCGCCGAGGGCGTCCATGATTTTCCTGATCTTTTTCTCGTCATCAGGGGAAAGCGGAGGCACGAACGAATTCAGCTTCATCCTGTCCCTGTCTATCGAAATTTCACCTTTCTCAACGAGGATTTCCAGGAGCGCGCCTGTCCATTTTTCCGGGAGGAGCCTGCCGAAGTGGCTGAAGAACTCCTCCTTTGAAAGATATGTCCTGACGGGAGGCCCTTCGTGTTTTTTCCTCAGGTAGTAGACCGCCCTGGAGCAGAGCTTTTCAAATTCAGAAGGCCCGATCCACCATTCTCCAGGGACCGGTTCCTTCATCTTTCCCTGCTCGACAAGAATGCCAGCGAGTTCTTGCGCCGCGGCACCCGTCATTCCGGTCTTCCTGGCCGCCTCATTCCTGGAAACGCCCATTTCTCCGCTTTCCGCAAGAAGAGCGAGTATCACGGCGTTCTCTTCTGAAGAACGGAGCAGTGCTGCCACCCTGCCTGTTCTCCCGCTGTGCCATTTGGCCCGCCTTGAGGTCGGAAGCAGGACCGTCCCTCCTCCCGCAGTCCTGACGGGCGAGGGAAGCCTAAGGATGAACCGGTCTCCGGCCCACAGCGCCAGCTCTCTCGTGGGCCTTGCCTGGACAATGAGCCGGCCGTCGTCCTTTCCCGGCGTTCCGGGATAAGCTATCCTTACGGGCGTCTCCGTGGTCCCCGCGTGCATTTGGAACTCCGAGCCGTTACTGAGAATCCCGCGCGGAATATCCAGCGAGCAATAGAAATACTTCGCCGGGAACATCGAATCGGCGGCGGCCGCGGTTTCGCCGCGCGCTATTTCGTCAGGGAAGACATCGGGCACGTTGAGGGCCACACGCTCCCCGCCTGAGGCGCGTTCCCTTTTTTCCCTAAAGACCTCGATGCCCCTTACCTTGCTTTTCAGGAGCGAAGGATAGAAAGTCAGCGAGTCGCCGGTTGTCAGCGTTCCGCTCGTGGATGTCCCCGTTATGACCGTCCCGAAACCTCTGATCGAGAAGACCCTGTCGACAGGCAGCCTGAAAGGCCTCGAAGCGTCTCTATCCGCGGACGCCGCAGCCTCCCGGATGATCGCTTCTTTCAGGAGGCCGGTCCCTTCTCCGCTCTTTGCGCTGACATCTATGACCTCTATGTCCCTGAACCCCCGGCTTTTCAGCAGATCCCGGACCTCCATCCGGCAGACCTCCGCCGCGTCAAGATCGGCCTTGTCGATCTTGTTTACGGCCACTATGCCTCTTTCTATCCCCAGCAGTTTCAATATCTCCAGGTGCTCGACCGTCTGGGGCATCACCGACTCGTCTGCCGCGACTACCAGCAGGAAAAAATCCATTCCCGTAGCCCCAGCCAGCATGTTCTTGATGAATTTCTCGTGGCCCGGAAGGTCGACGAAATGGACAATAAGATCCGCTTCCCTGAGAACCGCGAAGCCGATGTCGATGGTTATCCCCCGTCTCTTCTCCTCGGCGAGCCTGTCCGCATCGATGCCGGTCAGCGACCTTACCAGGAGTGTCTTGCCGTGGTCGATATGCCCGGCGGTCCCCACAACCACGTTCTTCATGGTTCCCCTGCCTTTCCGGCGAGAAGCAGCGAACTGTCGCCGTACTTGTAGCTCTTGATCTCCCTGAAACATCCGGTAATCCCGGGCTTTTTCTTCGTTGCGTGCTCGATGATCACCAGCGCCCCCTTTGCAAGGAAGCCCGGAACGGAAAGAAGAACAAGAATTTTCTCGATCTGGTCGTTCCGGTAGGGCGGGTCCATGAAGACGACGTCGAATCCGGGCGACTCTCCGGCCAGCTCGTGGAGCGCCTTTTCGGCGGTCATCCGCAAGACGCCCGCGCTCGATGAAATCCCTAGCTTTCTGATGTTATCGTCAAGGAGGCTCGCCGCTCTCCCGTCGCTTTCAACGAAGACCGAGAACGAAGCCCCCCTGCTGAGGGCTTCTATCCCGACCGCGCCGCTGCCGGCGTAGAGGTCGAGGAACCTCGCCCCCGCGATCCCCGGAGAAAGGATGTCGAAGGCGGCCTCCCTCACCCTGGATGATGTGGGGCGCGTCCCGGCGCCTTCCGGAGCCTTTATCAGCCTTCCTTTGAAAGAGCCTCCGATAATTCTAAGCATGGCTTCCCCTGACAAAATTTATAATACTTCAAAAAATTGATATAATAAACACGGAAGGAGAGCAAAATGGCTGGAGTCAACAAAGTGATCCTCGTAGGCAACCTCGGCAGGGACCCGGAGACCAAGTACACGCCCCAAGGCACCGCCGTCGTGACTTTTTCCCTCGCCACCAGCGAGAACCGCAAGGACAAGGACGGCAACTGGAAGGAGCACACCGAGTGGCACCGCGTCGTCGTTTTCGGCAAGCTGGCGGAGAACTGCGGCCAGTACCTGAAGAAAGGCCGCCAGGTTTACGTGGAGGGCTCGATAGCTTCGAGGAGCTACAAGGACAAGGAGGGTCAGGAGAGGACCATGTACGAGATCAGGGCCTCCCAGATCGTTTTTCTGGCCAAGGGAAAACCGGAATCCGGCTCCGCCGACGCGGACCTTCCGCCGGACGAACAGGAACCCAAGCTCCAGGACGACAACATCCCCTTCTGACGGACATCGCTTGATGGAACAGGTTCTGCTCAACTTTTTCAACCATCATGGAAAAGACTCGTTCTACCTGCTGGCGGCGGTCATAACGCTGGCGTCTTTCCTGAAATTCGTCGTCCCGCCTCTGCCGGGAGACCTGACGGTCCTCATCATATCTTTCATACTTGCCGTGAGGCAGGCCTCCCTCCTGCCGATCATCGTCGGGATAACCGCGGGAGGCATGGCCGGGGCTCTGACGGCGTACTGGTTCGGATCGAGGCACGGGGATTACCTCCTCAAGAACAGGTTCTTCCAGGCTTACAACGACAGGGCCGAGGAGCCTTTCAGGAAAGGCGCGTGGTTCATTCTCTGCTTCAACAGGTTCATGCCCGGAGTCAGGCCCTTCATATTCCCTCTGGCAGGAATATACAGGGTGAGGCTGGATTTGGTCCTGTTCTCCGCGGTCTTTTCCAACTTCCTCTTCGGGGTCTTCATCTTCTCGATAGCCTCTCTCGCGGGAAAACATTTCGAGGACATAAAAATACTTTACGGCCTGCTCGGTTTCTGGCTGGAGTTCACGATCCTCGCCCTCGTGGCTGGAGGAGTCCTGCTGTTCTGCAAGGAGAGGATAATGAAGTACAGGAGAAAGGCTGACGTCGAATGACCTCGAACTGCAAGCGCTGCGGAGGGACCGGATACATCGTCGAGGACAGGAGCGGCAGCGTCTACTCGAAACCCTGCGCCTGCATCGCCACCGAAAAGGACACCCTTCTCCACCGCGATTCGATGATCCCCGACAGGTACCGGAACAACTGCGTCCTAGAGAACTTCACGGTTCCCGAGAAAAACGCGTCCCTTCAGGAGGCATTCCTCGTCGCGAAGAAATACGCCGGGGACTATCCTTTCTTCGAAGAGGGCAAGCCGAACGGCCTGCTCTTCATCGGGCCGTGCGGAGTGGGCAAGACCCACCTCGCCGTCTCCATACTGAACGAGATACTTTTCAAAAAGAAAAAGCCCGTCAGATTCGTAGACCTCAACGACCTTTATCGCGAGATCAGGGCGAGCTACGACGGCTCCCAGGTCTCCGAGTACGACATATTGACGCCGCTCGTAGAGACCGAGCTTCTGCTCGTTGACGAACTGGGTTGCGTCGCCTCTCCCTGGGCGCAGGACACTCTCCTGTTCCTCGTTTCGCAAAGGTACAACCAGTCGATGCCGACCATACTGACCACCAACTATCTCGACGAACCGGCGCCTCAGGAGCCGTCGCTCACGGCGAGGATCGGTGTCCGGTCCAGGTCCAGGCTCAGGGAGATGTGCAGGACGGTCGTCATGAACGGCGAGGATTACAGGAACAGGAGGCACCGCCAGTGAAAGCGGAGCCCCCTGCGGCGGAACGATAATGGAAAAGCTTCTTCTGGCGACGAGGGACAGGCTAAACACAAGGCTCGCGCTCATGGAGGACGGGAGGCTCGTCGAGTATTTCCAGGAGCCCACGCACCTCGGGGGCCTCGTCGGCAACCTTTACATGGGCAAGGTCAGCAGGATACTCCCGGGTGTGGATTCGGGGTTCATAGACATCGGGCTCGACCGCGACGGGTTCCTCTTCGAAGGGGATATGGGGCCCCTTCTCGACGACGAGTTCAAGTTCGAGCCCCAGTCGAAATACCACCCCGTGATCGAGGACCTGAGGGTCGGAGAGCGCGTCCTGGTGCAGGTCACGAAGGAACCGCTGGGGCAGAAGGGGCCGAGGCTCACGACGCAGATATCCATTCCCGGCAACTACCTCGTTTACATGCCCCAGACCAACAGGGTCGGCGCCTCGAAGAAACTCTCCGACAGCGAGAGGCAGAGGCTCAAGAAGACGATGGCGGAGCTGAAAGGCGATTTCCAGGGCAGCTTCATAGCCAGGACCGCCGCGGAAGGCGCCTCCAGGGAGGAACTCGCCGCGGAGATGCAGCAGCTCGCCGAGCTGTGGAGCTTTCTTACGCTCAAGATGGACGGTGCGCCGTGCCCGTCCCTCATCCACCAGGAGGCCGACCTCGCCACCAAGTCGGTCAGGGAGATCCTGCTCCGCTCCGAGGGCGAGCTCATCACCGACGACGGGGAGCTTTCCGAGAAGGTCCTCGAAAGCATCCAGTCCGTCCATGACAAGGACATCAGGATAACCCTATGGAAAAACAAGCAGGACCTTTTCCGCGAGTACAAGATAGACGAGGAGCTGGAGAACGCCCTCAGGCCGAGGGTCTGGCTGAAGTCGGGCGGCTGCATCGTGGTCCAGCCGACGGAAGCTCTCGTCGCCATCGACGTCAACTCGGGAAGGTTCGTCGGAAAGAGGTCGCTCGAAGACACGGCGTTCAAGACCAACGTCGAAGCAGCGGAAGAGGTCGTGCGCCAGCTTCGCCTGAGGAACCTCGGGGGGATCATCGTCATAGATTTCATCGACATGACCGAGAAGGGACACAGGGACGCGCTCCTGTCGAAGTTCCAGGAATTCCTCAAGAACGACAAGGCGAAGAGCAGGATACTCAAGATCTCCGAGTTCGGCCTCGTGGAGATGACCCGAAAGAGGACGCACAGGCCGCTCGACAAGCTGCTGACCGCCCCCTGCCCCTGCTGCGAGGGGAAGGGAAGGATACCCGCGCCGTGGAAGATAGCGGAGGCGATCCTCGGCCAGCTTTCCAAGATCACCAGGAACAAGAAGTACAAGGTGACAGTCTCAACCCACCTTTACAGGTTCATCGAGGAGAATAGGGAGCACCTCGACATCCCGCCGTTCGCCGTCTTCGAGGAGATCAAGATGAGGGACCCGTCCCGCTTCGAGATCCTTCCGGTAGACGAAAAGGCGTTCCAGAAAATTGCGGAACATAAGTGACGAGCTTTTAAAGGAGCTCGAAGCGAAAGGCCGCCTCTCGGTTTCGGAGGCCGCCGGCAGGTATTTCTTCACCAAACTCACGGGCACATCCAGAAAAATGATAGAAGGCATCGTGGCAAGCGAGCCTCTGCTCGGCCTCGACGGCGACTACATCGTGATCAGGAAGCGCGAGCCTTATGACCTCGAAACGGAAATATCAACTGCGAAATTCGCCTTCATCGACACCGAGACCAACTTCAACAACATGAGGGCGGTCGAGATCGGGATCGTCCTTTCCGAAGGGCCTCAAGAGACCGGCAGGTTCTCGACCCTTCTGAACCCGGTCGTCGGCGTGGACAGGGAAACGCTCGAACTGACGGGGATCAGGGAGGAGGATATCCGGAGGGCGCCGAAGTTCGAGGAGGCGTGGGAGAATATCGAACCTCTTCTTCGCGGAAGGGTGATCGCCGCGCACAACCTGTCTTTCGACAGGAGGGTGATCGCGGAGGAGCTGGGAATCGCGGGGATACGGTTCGGAGGCGACGCGCCGGGGATATGCACGCTGCAGTTCGCGAGGGCTCTTCTGAAGAGAGGGCAGTGCTCGCTGGACGAGCTTTCGGAGAGGTTCGACCTCAAGGAGGATGGGAGGCACAGGGCGCTGCCCGACGCGGGGCTCTGCTTCAAGCTGTTCTTCAGGCTGGTGAAGTATGCCGAGGAGAACAAGGTTGTCGAGACAAGCAGGCTCTCCCATCTCGCGCAGTTCAAGGCGCTCTTTCCCAGACTAATGTTCTAAAGGTAGGCTGAAGGCTTAAGGCTGAAGAGCTGAAGTTCAATAGGGAATGTTGTTTTTCCGTAGGGGCGCGTTGCACGCGCCCGAAATTATTCCCCCTTTCGTCAAAGGGAGAGAGCGGGGGTATAATAATAATTGAGGTGAAAAATGGGCGCTTTGTATTTTGGGGATAACCTGCATGTTCTCAGGGAAGAGAAGGAAATAAGTATCGTGTCCACCGAATGCGGAGGGAAGTTGCGTGGTTTGGATTGAAAAGGGAAGGGCAATATATTAGGGACTTGAGGGAAAATGAATAAAAGAGTCTGCGGAAAGCATGATAAGGCTTTATCCAGCAATAAACAATTAGAATCGCACCCGTTCATGCTTCGCCTAAAAGAAGACATGCATTCACTCGTGAAGAAGGCTGGGAGGGAATTGTCTCTCAACGCAGAAAAGGGTAAACCTCTGAGAAAGAAAAAAGGCCCTGCAAATCTTCAACTTCCCTTCTCGTATTATCATGCTGTTTTTTCTTATACGACTAGATTAGTAGACGCTTTGGGATGTATTGGAGAAACTCTTGAATTTCTTCGTACATCTCCAAATCAAGCAACATTGAAAAAATACCACATTTCGAAAGAAAGATGGACCAAATACCATTATGCAATCTTTGTTATAAGGATTTACAGCCTTTATGATATAGCGCTAATTTTAACAAATTATGTCTTTATGTTGGGTATTCCAGAGAGATATTGCATGCCTCATTTAATAACTTCAAACGCATGGGTTCATGGCACAAAGGTTGATGAGCAGCTGCACGCGATGGAAAAGGTTGTCAGTGAATATAGAGAACTCAGAAATCATGGCGTTCATCGTGGCCAGCAACCAGAGTTTGAAGAATTACAAGATTTTGAGCCCATCTCTTTCTTGGCCTCAATGAGACTTGTGCCAGAGGATATTGTAAAGGCGGCAGATAAAGGCTTTACCTCATGTCTTCAACATAAAGGCAAGGAACTAAAAAGCAAGTATAAGGAATGCTTCGAGATCGTTTATAATCTATTTACTGAGTTGCAACCATATTACGAAGCACGATGCGCCCAGCTTGAAAAATCAAAAAACTTGATTTCTAATTAATCGAGAAGGAGACCTTATGAGAGAAAGATCCAAAAAAACTACCCTTTCTGTACTTATTGTCTCTTTAGTAATCCTTTCACAAGCTATCATAGCCCAAGAAAGTCTGCCTTCTATTATCAAGAAAATCCAACCCTCTACTGTAGTCATTATCACCTACGACAGCAAAGGCGATCCTCTTGCCCAAGGAAGCGGATTTTTTATAAGCCAAAATGGAGAAATAATTACGAACAGACATGTTATCGAAGATGCTTATAAAGCCGAAATTAAAGCAAGTGATGGCAAAATCTATCAAGTTGCCGATATCTTAGCAATAGATAGTGAGGGCGATATCGCCAAACTTTCCATCAAACTTGTTCAACCGAAAATATTTAGTCCTCTTGCCCTAAGTACTTCTGTCCCTCAGGTTGGCGAAAAAATCTTGGTCATTGGCAACCCATTAGGGCTTGAACAAACTGTTTCTGATGGAATCGTGTCAGCGGTCCGCGACATTCCTTCATTTGGGAAAATTATCCAAATTACTGCCGCTATTTCTCCTGGGTCTAGTGGTGGTCCTGTAATAAATATGAAAGGTGAAGTTATAGGAATTGCCACCTTTCAGTACAAAGAAGGGCAAAACCTCAATTTTGCAATTCCTTCCGAAAGAATTAACAAACTGTTTGTGAAAAAAGCCCAACCAATTGAAGATTGGAATGCGAGCTTAATTAAGGAAGGGCAATCTTCTGCCGAAAATCTTTATAAATCAGGATTCATTTTTCTTTGGACGGAGGAATATGAAAAGGCTCTTCCATATTTTAAAGAAGTAGTCAAGAAAAACCCCTCACATGCTGAAGCATACTCATATATAGGTCTATGCTGCATTAAACTTGGCAAATATCAGGAAGCAATAGAATCCAATAAAAGGGCAATACTCATTAAACCTGATTATGCATACGCTTTTGCTAGCCTTGGATTGTGTTATGGACTCCTCGGTAAAAATCAAGAAGCAGTTGAAGTATTAAGACAGGCGATAAGGATAAACCCCAATGATGGTGAAGCTTATCATATGCTTGGTTTATCATATTTCGGCCTTGGTAGACATGGGGAAGCTCTGGAAGCTCTAACCCAGGCGACAAGGATTAATCCTAATAACGCAGAGGCATATAACCTGCTTGGGTTGATTTATGGCCAACTTCATAAATATCAGGAAGCCATCGAAGCCTTCAAGCAAGTTATAAAAATCAATCCTGATAACGCCGAGGCACATAATCAAATTGGTATGCTATATAGTCAACTTAACAGATATCAGGAAGCCATAAATGCTTTCAAACAGGCTATAAGGGTAAATCCTGACTATGCTGATGCGCATACGAATCTTGGCGTAAGCTATATGCAAACTGAAAAGTATCAAGACGCTGTAAAAGCCTTTAAACAAGCGATACGCAACAATCCTAATTCCTCTCAATCTCATTATGGTCTTGGTTTAACTTATTTACTTCTTGGCGATACCGGGTCTGCATTGAATGAATACAAAATACTCAAAGCCCTAGATCCCGAACTAGCCAACAAATTGTTCAACTTAATTTACAATTAGTCCAGGTGATGCAGGAAACCACGAGGTTGTTTCCGTCGTCAAGATTCAGAAAAAATTATTCTTTTATGGTATTGTATAAGTGCGGGATTGATCGGAGTATAAAAATAAAGTAAGATTATTGCAGACAAGGAGGTGTATCATGGCAAAAGTAGTTAAATATAGTTTTGTGGTGATATTAGCTCTTTCAGCAATTAGTTGTGCGATAATGAACAAAAAGATGGCATCGTGGGAAGGTCACGATATTTCAGAAGTGATTGCCAGTTGGGGACCACCTGATCAGGTGATAGATATAGGTAGTGGCAACAAAATATATTCATGGTCACAAACCAGATCTTACACTTCGCCTGGAACAGCCACAACAAACACTAATGTCAATGTATACGGGAACACCGCTTATGGCAGCAGCACCACAACTTACAATCCACCGAAAACAACAACTCGTCAAGCAACTCGTTCCTTCTGGGTCAACAGTTCTGGTAACATTTACAAGTGGGCCTGGCGAGGTCTATAAAAGGTGAGTTTAGGTTAATTTCAAAGACCCGTGGGGTCAGGCAATGAATTATGAATAACTCCCTCCTCTCCCGCCTCTCCCCCCTCTCCCGCTCCGCCTCCTCCTGCTCGGAATGCTTCAACGAAGGCTGGGTGAAGCGTCCTTTCATGGATGTTGCCCAGCCGCGATGGGTCGGCCCGAAATATTGGGGATCTCCCTGTCGTGTCGTTGTCCTGATGTTGAACCCCGGACAAGGTAAGAAAAAGGAGCTTCCTGTAGAATCCAAGAAACGGCTACACAACTTTCGCGACGGGACGGCCAGCCTTGACGATATTTTCATGCGTCAAAAGGAGGGAATGAAACAATGGGGTTGGCCGAAGGGGCGCTTCCTGGATTATTATTGCGGGAAACTGGGACTTGATCTGGACGAGATCGCCTTTGCCAATGTGGCCTGGTGCGCAACAGAGGGCAACAACTACCCAAGGAAAATGCTGGATCGCTGTTTCAACAAACATACTGCCCGGCTTTTTGAAATCCTTGAGCCGCGCGCCGTGCTGGCCTGTGGAACGAAAACCCGCCGTTACGCCGCCGGTCTCACCGACATCACAGTCATAAAGCTGCTGCACCATGCCCATCGGAAGGGAAACGAGGCGGAGGAGAAAGAAATTGAACGTGTCAAAGAAGAATTGAAGGCACAGAAGGTGTGGGTCCAGTCCCTACATTATGCATCTTTCCCCTCCCTCTTCCTTCTTTTTCTGTCTCTGCTAGAATCCTTTCTTCCGACTTAGAACCGTCAACTTTTGGGTTATAAAGGCAATTATTCCGCTTCAGAGGATTGCTTTGATGATCCGTTTTTTCGCTTGCGCTATCTTTCCGTCCAAGGGAGCCATCCGCAAGGCTGCTTTAGCCATCTTCTTATTTGCTTTGACCATATCCGTTTCTGCTTGGGGCGTATCTGCCTCTGCTTTATGTTTCCCCGTTTCTGCTTGGGGCATACCTGCTTCTGCTTGCTTTAAAGCAAGCATCTGTCAGCTTCAAGCAATTGTCTGGCGGCTTCAAGCAACCATCGGGAAGGGTCAAGCAATGTCATAAATGTTTCAAGCAATTAACGGGAGGGCTAAAGCAGGCTTCGGGAGACTTCAAGCAGTCGTCCGGCAGGTTCAAGCAACCTCAGGAAGGGCTTAAGCAAGCATCGGGAGGCTTCAAGCGGAATTCCGGATGTTCATTCGATAAAGCAGGGAGGGATGAAAAATTCACGGGCAAGCCCGTTTTTCCTTTTGAAAGGAGGAAACGATGACCAAAACAAGACCGATGACCGGAATTTCAGACAGGCTGGCAAAGGCGAACGTCGCAATTTCCAACGCGCTTTCCGACGCGCAGATCGGGAAGCTCCTCGGGGAGTACGGCTATCAGACGCAAAAGCTCTCGGAGGGCAAGGGGATGCTTGAGGCGGCGGACCTTGCGGTGAAGAGGCAGGTGGCGGCGCACGGGGACCAGAAGGAGGCGACGGCGCGCTTCCTCTCCGCCGAGAAGACGGCGAGGACGGCCTACCAGAACCTGGCGCAGGTGGCGAGGGCGGCCTTCGCGAGGGACAAGGCGAAGCTGGCGGTGCTGGGGCTGAACGCCGCGATGCCGAAGGCGCTTCCGCTCTTTCTGACGATGGCGACCGCCCTTTTCGACAATGCCAGCCACACGGCGGAGATCGCCGAGACGCTGAAAGGCTACGGCTACGGCGCCGACAAGCTGGCGAAGGAGCGGGCCAAGATAGTTGAGCTTTCGGCAGCCGACCAGTCGCAGGAATCGGCGAAGGGCGCGGCCCAGCAGGCCACCTTCGAGCAGAACAGGGCGATGGAAGCCCTCGATTACTGGATGGGCGGCTTCGTCAAGGTGGCGAAAGTGGCGTTGAGGGACCAGCCACAGCTCCTTGAAAAGCTCGGCATCCTCAAGCGCGGCGGCAAGACAGCCGCACAGAGACAAGCCCCACAGAAAGCCGCCGCGACCAGGGCGGCGAAGAAGACCCCGAAGATGTAGAATACAATCAGTCTCTCTCACTGCCCCCTAAGCATGTGAGAGACAAGCAGGATAGCGTCTCTGAGCCCCCTCATGCCTATCCTGCGCCCCCCGCCGGTATCCCATTTCCCGGCGGGGGTTCCTTTCATTCAAAACACTAATCAATGAGGTTCTCTCTATTTAACGACAACTGCTTCCGGAACGCTCTTTTCGACCGGGGCGCTTACCCATCCTTTCTGCTTCATTATTTCAACGAAAAGGCCCGCCTTTTCGGCAATGTAAGGCTTCGCTTCCTTTGATAGTTTGATGAAATCAGCTTCGGCGGTCTGGTAGTTTTTAAGGGCAACATGGTTCATTGCAAGCTTCAGCCGAAGTTCATCTGCGAACCATATGTCCGGATGGTTTTTGAGAATTATTCCAGCCCACTTGGACCACCACGCCGCGTTCATTTCATCTTTCATCTCCATCCGACCGTTTTCCGTGGGATAGGAGTTGGAAAGGAATAATCCGGTCTCGAGAGAACGAAGAAACATCGGATTAGCAAAATCCGCACTTGCAAACCCTTTGAGAGAACCGTAAACGACGTATCCCGCATAAGTGGAGGTAGGAAATCTCTGGAAAAGCTGATCAGGTTTGGATAGAGGCTCGCCCTTGAAATAGTTATAGGCTTCTAAATCAATTCCCTCAGGGTTTTTTACTACAATGGCGATTGTATCAGAACTTACATTCCCTTCCCATGCTTTAAAAGACATTTTTCTTCCATTTTCAAGAAAGTAATAAGGACCTTTTCGGGAAATTGTGGCTTTGATAAAGTATTTCCCTGCTTTTCCAAGATAAAATATTGGCCCGAAAGTCGTTCTTTCAATCCAACCTGCCGGTACTACTACTTTTCTGGAATCCCCTGAAGACAACATGTACATTTTACGTGGGTTCTCAACACTCTTGCCTTCTTCATCTTTAATTTCAAGCGTTGATAAGCCGGAGTGAATATAAGAAAGAGTCAAGGCCTTTCCGCTAACGTTTTGGATCTCTATCGTAAGATAGATTGGGGAACCCAAAGGAACTTCTTCTGGGAAAGAGACTATCCTCACTTCAAGATCACCGGCAAAACAACATAGATTTCCAACCAGCAACAGACAAGATAAAACTAGAATAGGCATCCTCTTCATTTTGGATCAGCCTCCTTCCTTATTGCACCTGGTCTTGATTCGCAATTTGGATCGCCTAAAAACAAATCCTCGACACAGAACCTTATAACGCCATTTTTTGCGTCATCGTTTGGAACTGAGGAATACATTACACATACGGCTGGACATTCAGCGCATCCAGTTCCACACGTATTATCATCCCAGCACCAAGCCATTCTTATCGGTGTGTCATGCCCTCCTTCTGAAGAAGGACATGAATTGACATCGAACTGATGTGCCAATTCATGATTGTCTGTGTATCTTATGGTATGCATATTCTGGTCATATGTCTGCGCATAAGAGAGAATATTCCCAGAAAATATATAACAATAGTCGTCAACAGGTTGAGATGCACCAGCCATACCCGAAACGAAAGAAGCGCCTACTAAGTGGAAGTAGTTATGTGGAACAGCAATGGGAGGGGTGCCTTCACCAGGAATAAAGTTCTCAAACCATATATGACTAAACAGTGCAGGTGGAATTCTAAGCTGTTCGTCAGCAAACGCCCAATCAAACCAGCTCTGTGGTAAGTACGGCACCGCTCCCATTCCGTTTCTCAACCCCACAAACTCAACATATGCATCGTCGTATGTTTCTTTGATGGCGCGCATATCCGCTTCATAAAAAGCAGATCCTGTTCCATTGATCTGATTGGATGACGTGTCGTAAATCTCCAAATCCGCGCTGTGGATCACGCCAACTCCTGCGGAGTGCCCGTTGCCGAAATCAGGATAAATGTCTGGCGGAGTTCCTGTAACAGTGCTTCTGTAGTAACAATCGGCTGTCAGATTGGAATCAAGGGTCACGGTCATGGTTCCGTCACCGTTATCAACCGGATCATCGGCGACAACCTTAACTTCTCCCTTTGTTTCGTAGGGAGAAAGCTCATCAAAAACAACAACCACATCATCTTTGACAACATTCGCCCAATTATAAAGCACCACCTGGTTGCAATTGCTGCCGCAAGTTGACTTGTTGAAATCTACCGCGAGCAGCCCCCCTCTTCTGAACATCTTGTCCCGTTCGACGAAGACCCTCTTCCAGCCGTTGAACACCGCCGAATAGGTGCATACCTGGTTTGCCACAAGGCCGCCGCTGAGATTCTTCCTGGTTACCTCAACCTGCCAGTTGTCACCTGAGTATCTCGGCGGGAGCTTCATGTAAAATGTAGCCTGATAAGGATAGGAAGTGGATGGAGTGACATCTATTTCCAAGGATGGGGTACCGGTCTGCGATGTCATCAGGCCGTAGTCCGTCTCTGTGGAAGCCCAGACTGCATTGTCGTTGGCTTCGTAAGGGGGGACTGCGGGTCGGTTTATCGGGTCTGTGGCATCCCATCCCCCGACGGGGGCGTATGGTGAAAAGTCGGGAGGGTCTATCATCCGCAGATGGATCGGAACGCCGCCGAACCCGTTCACGGTCATCATCACTATCCTGTCCGCAACCTGATAACTGTTGAGATACGGGTAGCTTTGTCCCGCGTTGTTCAATATAACAACCTTGGCGGCGTTCCCCACCACGGAGTAGTTATACAACTGCTGGACATCGATTTTCCCTTCGAGCCCATAGATTGAGGCTCCAAGGTATCTCGCCGAGAATCCTTCTATCTGGTTCTGGTTGAAAGCCTGGGTGAACGGCTCGTCGGAATACCAGAAATTGTCCGCCGCTGCGTTGGAAATATCCCGGTCGAGATTGATCGTCGCGACGTTGCCGGTCGAGAGATATTTCAAATGGTTATCTTTCCGCCGGGGCGGCCACCCACCCTTCCTCTCTGCTTCATTTCACTGATTCCTCATCTGCTTTCCTTGTTGGAGATATTTTCGTTTCCTTTTCATTTGAAAGTGCCTCCAGAAATGCTTTCGCCCTATCATAGAATACCTTCTCTTTACCGCCCGAAGGACACTCCTTCTCAAGTGCACACCTGAATGCCTGTTCGGATTCGCTAAAACGGCCCCGTTGCACAAGAAGGTCTCCATAGAAGCAATAAATAAGAGGCTTCAGCTGGTCGGGAACATTGCCGCTCTTGATGTACTTTTCAAGATGCTGGAAGTATCCTTCAAACCCATTGTCGGGGAAAGTAGTGACCGTGCGACCCTCTTCTCTTGCCACTCTTACCTGTTCTTTCGGTGGAACAGGTTTGAAGAGAGGATTGGAATAATCCGGTACTTTTTTGACAAGTATATATCCCGCATAAGTCGACGTGGAGAACTTTTGGAGAAGCTCGGCTGGTTTGGATAGGGGTTCGCCTTTAAAATAGTCATAAGCCTTCTTATCCTCACCCTGTGGCTGATCAATCGTTATCCGAACAGGTTCAGAACTGAGGGCTCCCTTCCAGGCATCAATTTCCTTTTCCATCCTTCGCGGCTCTTCGGGTTCAGAAGAATAGTTGATATATGGACCCTGGCTGGAAACACCGAACTGCACGATAAACTCGCCGGGATCATCCTTGCAGCTGTAACTAAGATCCTCATTGATCTCCTTTTTCCATCCCGGAGCAGCCTCAATCGTGGTATATCCCATATAGTAAACATATACGGGTTGCATGCAATCGTTCCTTTGCTTTCCATCCACCCGTTTCATGGAAATACCGGCCTTGAACCCTTTCTCGCCGTAAGCAATCGTAACGGTCTTGTCGGAGGTGTTTTCCACGATGCCTTTCACTAGGATCGGCTCCTTCAAGATATAAGTTGTTTGGGGGACGATAAGCTGGAGTTTAAAGTCCTGACTGAAAATCATCGTGGACATGATAATGCAAATAAAAGTAAAGAAATATCTGGGCTGCATTTGCTCCTCCTATTTCGAGTCCACTTCTGTCCGAATGGCTCCTTGTCCTTGGGTCCAACTGATAGTATATGTATTCGGTGACGTCCCACAAGTCATGCTATTGCTGTCAGGTGCTCCTTTTAAAAGACAGTTTGAGCAAAACCGTTGGATCTTGCTGTTTGGGTTTCCCATGGGGTTCATAAGACACTGTTGAGTCCCGCACTCGGAAGTTATTTCCCCGCCACACCATGCCGGGTTGGAATCATGTCTATCGCACGTGTTGGCGTTGACATCGAACTGATGTCCCTTTTCATGTCGGGTAGTCGATCTGTTAACATCCCTCCGTGAGCCAAGATCAGACCAACCATCCTCTATCCTTTTAATCAACACATATGAATAATCATATTGTGATTGCGCGAATCCTAGAATGGCGCCGGATGATGTGTCTGTCATTCTTGTACCACCGATTAAATGGAAATAGTTATGAGCAGTATTTTTTGGCGGACTTCCCCCATCGGTAAGAAAATTACCGAACCAAATGTTAGAGAAAAGCCCACAAGATTGCGTCCCGAAAGCCGAATCAAACCAACTCTGTGGCAGATACGGCACCGCATTCATCCCGCTTCTCAATCCCACAAACTGGACGTAGGCATCGTTAAATGTATTTTCGATCTCCTGCATATCAGCTTCGTAGAAGCAGGAGTTTGAAGCATTGATCTGGTTCGAGGCTGCATCGCAATCTGAGACTACCCCAATAGCAGCAGATTCGCCGCTGTCGAATGTCAGGGGACTTGGGCAATACTCATTGTTAAGCTCTCTGTCGAGATAAACCCGCAAGACACTCTTTGTTCCCCCACCCGGCAACGGCGCATCGAAAAACGCAGGAGCGGGCTCTGAAAGAATGGTTGCTACCTCATACGCCCCTTCTGGGTATGAATGAGACTTGTCAAAAGCAACTATCTGTTCTCCCGCCTGGACATATATAGGATCAGTCTCGGCTGATGTTCCGTCCCATCTGAGAAGATAAAGTTCGTCGGCGGGAGGGGTGGATACATCCACGTCTAAGAGGTTTCCCCTCCTGAACATCTTGTCGCGTTCTACGAAGACCCTTTTCCAGCCATTGAACACCGCCGAATAGGTGCATACCTGATTTGCCACAAGGCTTCCGCTGAGATTTTTCCTGGTTACCTCCACCTGCCAGTTGTCGCCCGAGTACCTTGGCGGGAGCTTCATGTAAAAGGTCGCCTGATAAGTGCTTGTCGAAGGAGTAACATCTATTTCCAGGGCCGGGGTTCCCGTTTGTGAGGTCATCAGGCCGAAGTCGGTCTCGGTGGAAGCCCAGACTGCATTGTCGTTGGCTTCGTAAGGGGGAACTGCGGGTCGGTTTATCGGGTCTGTGGCGTCCCATCCCCCGACGGGCGCGTATGGTGAAAAGTCCGCAGGGTCTATCATCCGCAGATGGATCGGAACGCCGCCGAACCCGTTCACGGTCATCATCACTATCCTGTCCGCAACCTGATAACTGTTGAGATACGGGTAGCTTTGTCCCGCGTTGTTCAATATAACAACCTTGGCGGCGTTCCCCACCACGGAGTAGTTATACAACTGCTGGACATCGATTTTCCCTTCGAGCCCATAGATTGAGGCTCCAAGGTATCTCGCCGAGAATCCTTCTATCTGGTTCTGGTTGAAAGCCTGGGTGAACGGCTCGTCGGAATACCAGAAATTGTCCGCCGCTGCGTTGGAAATATCCCGGTCGAGATTTATTGTCGTTACGGTGCCGGTATAAGAATATTTCACATAGTTGGCTGTGCCGGTCGACGGGATCCAGTATATGTACCCGCCGCCTGTCGCCCAGCCGATATAGAGCTTTCCCGACAAACCGACATCCATCCCGCACGGATCGAAGAAAGTCCAGTTGCTTCTGTTTCCCCAGCTGTCGGTTATCGCGGAGCCGTTATTTGAGGGGAACCTTACAACCTTCGACGCGCCCGAACCGCCTATCGCGTCGGCCACAAAGCCCATCGTGCCGTCCGGCGTCGCCGCTATACCCACCGGAAGTATTTGTCTTGTGAAATTCGGCGTATTGACCGTGTCGGTCGTGTTGGCATAAAGGGAGACAGCTCCGGAAGAAACATCTATCTGGTCGATCTGTGTGACACCCGCCACTCCGTCAACGACAAGTATCTTGCCTGTCGTGGTCGCGTGGGATATGTAAGGTTTCGTATAGCTTGTTATCGAGCGGACAACCTCCGGCTCATGCTGGAACAGGTCGATCTCGTCAACCTTGCCGTCTGACGACACCCATATGTGCCCCGTTTGCGGCGCGTAAATGATGTTCCTTATGTTGGTGTAGGTCGGGATGTTTCTCGGAGAAAGCCGAAGGAACGGCGGAACCGCCGACGGGTACTTTCCCGCCGTCGAAACGTAGGTATATGTCCCCCTTCCGTCATCAGGCACGGTAAAGGATACGGAAGAGGCAAAGCCGTTTCCACCGTCGGTCACGGACGACGCTTTTTCCGTCCGGGCGAACATCGCCATCGAATTTGCCGCAGGAATAAGGTCCATGTAATCGCCGTGGAGTGTAACCGTGTCGCCCCACCAGAGATTGTTCGCCTCGATTGTGGGCACGGGGATTTCCGGATAAGGATCATAACCCATACCCTGCACAGCCGGGCTGACCCCTCCGGTTTCTGTCACCGAGTAGCACTCAAGAGAATATGAAGTATTCGCGGCAACGCTCAGGGTAGTGGAGGCGGTGTTCATCGCCAGAGTCTTGTTTCCTCTCTGGAAGCTTGTGTCGGTGCTGTATGAAACCGTATAAGGGCTTGTCCCCGATGACCAGGAGAGATCGACGATCCAATTTCCCGCCGTAGAATCCCATGTCTTGTCGACAAGGAGAAGGACGGGATCGACCGCCTCGGGCTGGGCTCCGCTTCTTTCTTGACGGTAGGCGATGGTCTCTCTTTCCAAGCCCGGAGGGGGATTTTCAGAATGAATTACGGAACGGATAGAAACAGCTTTCTGCCCCGTGCCGCCGCTTGCCTCTTGCGCGCCAATTATGAATGAACAAGCCGCAAAGAATAAGACTAAGACAAGCAAACAGAACCGCCCCGGCCGGATAAAACCGAATTTTGCCTTCATCATCTCTTCCCCCGCTCTATTTGCATTTATATTGTGGCAACTTCCGGACTGGTTGTCAATGATTGCAAGAGGGAAAACTGTTTGGGGGTCTTATAATTACATTCTCGGGGATATGATGCCGATCAAAAGCCGTTTGCGGGACAGATTATGTGCCGGCCCGGTGATAAGAATACATTCGATCTGTTTATCCGTGCGCTGCCGACCGCCATTCCGATACCGCCCTTTCACATACGAGCTTTGCCGGTCGTCATACGAACTTTGGAGCGCGCCATACGAACATTGCTGGGCAGCATATCAATACCGTCGCCGCTCATCCGAATCCTGCCAGTCGGCATTCGAAAGCCGGCGGCGGGTGAACAAGTCTTTTCCGCCGTTATCCGAGCAAAGACGCCGACCTACGGACATTGCCGCAGCCATACGGATTGTGCCGACACTCGAACCGACATCTGCGATAAAGATACTATGCCAACGACCGTTCGCCCGTACAGACAATCCTTCCTTTCAAGCTTGCCTTTTCCCGGCTTCTGCTCTCTTCGCAAGTTGTGGTATTCTCTACCTTTGGAGAACTTCATGGCGGATATTTCCTGGAGGCGGAAACCGGTTGTCGCGGGGGCTTTTTACCCCGGCATCGCGGCTCAGCTTAGGCACAGCGTGGAGAACTTCCTGACGAGGGAGAGGGAGATGCTCTCGCCGCGCCTCCTGTTGGTCCCGCACGCGGGCTACATCTACTCGGGCGCGACTGCCGGAAGAAGCTTCGCCTGCTCCGAGCTTCCCAAAAGGCTCTTCATCCTCGGCCCCAACCACACCGGGATGGGCGCGGGAATCTCTGTATGGCCGGAAGGTTCCTGGATGACACCGCTGGGCGAAGTGGTGATCGACGCCGACCTAGCGGAACGCCTGCTTTCGGCTGGCGGGCCCGCGGAGAGCGACCGGGAGGCCCATCTCAGGGAGCACTCCATCGAGGTCCAGCTGCCGTTCATCCAGGTCAGGTATGAAGGGGTTAAGATCGTCCCCGTGTGCGTGGGCGTGCGCCGCTTTCAGGACCTGATAGATCTGGGCGAATCGCTCGCCCGGGCGTGCGAGGGAATCGAGAGGGAGACCGCCTTCGTGGTCTCGAGCGACATGAACCACTACGAATCGGCCGCGGTGAACAGGGAAAAGGATGAGAAGGCTATTTCCGCCTTCACGGCCCTCGATCCGGAAGGGCTGTACGGAGCTGTCCTCGAGAACGAGATCTCGATGTGCGGGTTCGCCCCCGCGGTCGCCGCGCTTCACGCCGCGAAACTACTGGGCGCGGAGAACGCCGGGCTGATAGACTACACCCATTCGGGGATGATGACGGGAGACGACGACGAGGTGGTTTCCTACGCGGGGATGAGGGCGTGGTGAAGCTGAAGATCGCCCTGCTGGCGCTCCTGTTCCCCGTCCTGGCGCTGAGCCAGGTGACACCGATCCCCTGGCGGCCGAAGCCGGTCAAAGAAAAGCCCGCGGCGAAAGAGCCCGCCCCCGAAAAGAAAGCCGAAGGCGCCGAAGCCAAGCCGGACAAGTTCTCGCTCACCTTCGACTCCCTCACTACGATATCTCCCGACTTTTACAAGGCTGAGGGCAACGTCAGGTTCGAGAACGCCGACATCCTACTCACCGCCGACCTCATCCTTTACGACGGGGCGAAGGAGACCCTCCACGCCGAAGGCAACGTCACGGCCGATTTCAGGGATTTCACGATCTCCGGAGCGGCGCTCGATTACAGCCTCAAGGAAAAGACGGGAACGATCCACGACGCGATGGGGCAGGAAAAGAGCGGCGATTACACGGTCATCGCGGATACGATGAAAAAAACCGGCGAGGATTGGTTCGAGGTCGAACACGGGATATTCACCTCGTGCAACGCCGCAGTTCCGCCGTGGAGCCTCACGATAACTAAAGGCAGGTTCCACATAGACCACTACGCCTTTCTGACCAACCCGGCGTTCCGCGTGAGGAACGTCCCGGTCATCTATACGCCTTACCTGATCTGGCCGATAAAGCCCGACAGGTCGACAGGTTTCCTCCTTCCGACCGTCGGCAATTCGACGGAGAAGGGGCTCTCCGTCGGCACCGCCTTCTACCTCGCGCCGAAGGACTGGTGGGACGCGACGCTCTACTACGACTACTACGAAAAGGCGGGCAACGGCTTCGGGATGGAGCTCAGATACGCCTTCACCGAGAGGGATTTCGGCTGGATGCACGGCTACTACATCCACGACGACTTGAGCGGCAGGGACAGGTGGGACTTCACCTTCTCGCACATCGCGACGCTTCCGCGCAAGTGGAAGCTTACCGCCGATATCAACCTCATCTCCGACGCCTATTTCTGGCGAGATTTCCAGAGGGACTTCTCGAAAAGCACGAGGGGCAATTTCGATTCGAGGGTGTTCCTCTCGAAGCCGGTCCTGGGCGGCTCGTTCAACATGTTCCTCGAAAGGGGGGTCGATTATTACAACATCGACGACAAGGTTGTGGAAAGGGCTCTTCCCAAGCTCGAGCTGCGCCTGCCGCTGACGCCCGTCAAATGGGGGCTTTACGGCTCGCTGGAGACCTCCGCCTCGGCCCTCTCGAGATCCGTGGACGACGGGCGGAACATCTCGTGGAAAAGGCTGGACTTTCATCCGCAGTTCGAATACCCGCTCCTCACCCCTCCGTGGATCGACATCATCCCTTCCCTCGACCTCAGGGAGACCTGGTACTCGGAGAAGGAATACGCGGATGACGACGAGGAGGACATAACGAGAAGGCTCGCTGCTTTTTCTCTCAGTATCAAGGGGCCGAGGATCTACAAGCGTTTCGGGAACGGCGTTAAGCATGTCGTCGAACCTTTCGTCGAAGGCCAGATCGCCTCGGAGAAGAACGGGACCAATTTTCCGCTTTACGACGAGATCGACATGTACGACAGGGGAGGAGACCTCGTCAGGTACGGGGTGAGGAACCGCTTCTACTCGAAGGACGGAAGCCTCAGGGCCGAGGCGCAGGTATCCCAGAACAGGAGCTACGACCTGCCGCTCAGCTTCTCCGAAGACGATTCCTCCGATTATTCGCCCGTGATCCTTTCATTCAGGTACTGGCCGAAAAAACTGTTCAGCTTCGACTTCCGCCTCGCCTACCATCCGCTGACCCACAGGTTCGAGGACAGGTCGCTCTCGGTCTCCTTCTCGACCCCGAAGAAGGAGCAGTTCTTCCGCTTCAGCTATTACTACTCCGACAACACCGCGGCTTCAGGGCCGTCGACGATCGCTTCCAAGCTCGAGGAACTGCACCTCAACGCCTCGCTCCGCATGGCGAACGGCCACATGACCGTCGAGCCTCACCTCGAAAGGGACCTCGTCGATAAAAAATGGCGCAACGCTAGGCTGATCCTCTGGTACCACGGCTCCTGCTACAACATCGGGCTGGAGGCGGGAAGGCGCGAGATCGGGCCGTTCCGCGACACGACGGTGAGGTTCCTCGTCAGCCTGAAGCAGGTCGGAACGATCGTAGATCTCTTCGGCGGCAGCGAGAACTACAACCCTTAAAAGATGGACATCCTGAGAAAGCTGATCCACATGTTGATGGGATTGTTCGCACTGGCCCTCAGGTGGCTGAACCCCTGGCAGGCCATGCTCTGCGCCCTTTTAGCTTTCCTCCACAACCTCTACATCTTCCCCCTCTACGGCAGGAAGAAACTGGAAAAGGATGAGGAGAAAAAGAGGGGATACACAGCGATAGTAAGCTATCCGGCCGTGGTGTTTTTTCTCATCCTTTTGTCATACCTGTTTTGCCTGACATCCCGCGACAGCGCCATGCCGCTTGCAGCGGCTTCATGGGCGATCCTGGCCTTCGGCGACGCGCTTGGCGGGATCTTCGGCATGTCGCTGAAAGGACCGAAACTGCCATGGAACAAGGAGAAAACATTTTCCGGGTTATTCTCGTTCGTGGCATTTTCTTCCATTGCGGCATTCCTGGGGTACGCGTTCGTATCGGGCGGTTCATTTCCCGACCTTCTCAAGGACGCGCGATTCCTGTCGGTTATTTTGCTTGCGGCGCCTGTTTCCGCCATTGTCGAATCGCTTGACGGACAATTCGACGACAACATCGGCTTTCCTTTCGTCGCGCTTTCCATCCTTTCTTTTTATCCCCTTTATTGCCTGCCTCCGGCTTGGACGATAGTAAGGCCCGTCATTTCCGCAGAACTAAATCTGGGAGTCCCTTTGCTGGCTATCCCGATTGCCGTTGCGATAAATCTGCTGCTGGCAACGACTGCACTGCTGAAAAAATGGGTCTCCCTCTGGGGATTCGTTTTCGGATTGCTGGTCGGCTTTTCTGTGATCTTCTCGCTCGGGGCAAAGGGATTCGCGATCCTCTGCATGTTTTATCTCTTCGCGAACTTCAGCACCTTCTACGGCAGGAAGATCAAGGAAGAAAGAGGAATAGCGGAGGGGAACAAGGGGACCCGCGGCCTCGGATCGGTCTTCTCCAAGGGACTTGCTCCGGCCGTTTTCTGCTGGCTCTCCTTCGAGGCCTTTGCAGCCGCGCTGGCCTTTTACGCGGCGGATACCGTGGCTACCGAGTTCGGCAAGACCAGCAGGAAAGGGACCTTTTCAATTTTCCGGTTAAAGAGCGTGTCCCCGGGGACCGTTGGAGCAGTCAGCGTCAAAGGTACGATCGCTGGCGCTTTTTCGATCGTGATATTTCTCTTCCTTGCTATGTCATTCATGAACTTCAGGGCTTTTGAAGATGATCTGAAGATCACCGTGGTCCTTTCCGCTCTTGTTTTCATCTTTTTCATTCTGGAATCTCTGGTGAACGAGCTCAACTCAAAACATCAGGTGACTTCCAAGCCCGTGATCCATGTAACCCTTGGATTCCTGATTGGCGCTTTGGCGAACGCCCTTATGATCTTTCTCTGGATGATGTCGGTGTGGAATGTAAAATGAGATTCAAGACCGCACTCGAACTCTGCCGTCCGTTCACTCTCCTGCCTCCGCTTCTGGGAATCTTGTCGGGCTCGGCGTGCGCGTGGGGGAGCGCCCACAACCTTCATTCCTCGTTCTCGCTCTCACTCCTTTTCTGGCTTGTCCTCGGCTCTTTCTGCGCCTCCTTGATGAACGCGGCGTCGAACATCATCAACCAGGTGTACGACCTCGACATAGACAGGCACAACAAGCCCGGCAGGCCGATACCGCGCGGTGAAGTGAGCGTGAAGGCGGCGATGATGCTTTCCTACATCCTTTATTTCTTCGCGATCGTGCCGGTGTGGTGGGTGGTGCCTCCGCCTCACGACGCGAGTCTTGCCGACAGGACTTTTGCCCCGCTTCCTTACCATGCGTGCTTCTTCATCTTCTTCGCCGGGCTCGCCCTGACATTCATCTATTCGGCGCCGGCGCTGGGAAGGACGAAACGCAACGGCTTCGCGGCGAACTTCACGATCGCGCTCGCGCGCGGCGAGCTTCTGAAGGTGGCGGGCTGGGCTATGATCGCGAATGTTATGGTCTTCGAGCCGTGGTACCTCGGGCTTATCTTCTTCCTTTTCCTGATGGGCGCGACGAGCACGAAAGATTTCTCGGACATGGAGGGCGACAGGAGGTTCGACTGCATGACCCTGCCCGTGAAGTACGGGGCGGAGAAGGCGGCGAGGATGATCGCGCCGTTCTTTATCTTTCCGTGGGCGCTGCTGCCGATCGGACTTATCATCAAGACTTCGGACGGCAAACCGCTGCTGACGGGCAATCCGGCTCTTCTGATCGCTCTCAGCGCGATCCTGACGGCATGGGGGATCTACACGGTCCGGCTGATCCTCAGGGACCCGAAGGCTCTGACGACGACGGAGAACCACCCGAGCTGGAAGCACATGTACCTCATGATGATGTTCGCCCAGATCGGCCTCGGCCTGGCATACCTTATTTAAAAAGCGGCTGAAGGCTTAAGGCTGATGGCTGAAGGATCGTCAGTAATTAGTAACCCATCGGCGTCTATGCGTCAGCGGCTCCGCCGCCGGGCTGATGCTTCAAGTATCCTGCGAGTGGATTTTCACACGATGTCTTCGCAGATCGGCTTTGGGTTGGGATTTTTTACTTAAAGAGGTTTGCCTTCGCCTTTTATGATCATTTCCTCTGATGCTTTTTGCAACATGAAGTTCATGATCTTCTTTTTTCCTGGTTTCAATTGCAGATCGGTTTGACCGGCTGTTGTATGTTCCTGTGCCTCGACTTGAATAATATATCTCTTGCAAGGGGGCACGGCGCATATTTCATAACGGCCATAATCGTCAGAAACGGAACGATACACTTTCCCGTAGGTTGGCCATCCGCTATCCGAGAAAGTCATGAACACTAGGGCAACAACCGCTCGTGAAAGAGGGGTTCCAGTAGCGTCGGTTACGATACCAGTAACAGCACATTGCCCTTTTTCTGCCAGAATGGATTCCTCGCATTGGCCATCTTGATACAAAATGCTGTCAAAATCTTCTTGAAGAATTACCTTCATGCTGAATTCTGAATAGGAGTCCAGATACATATAATCCCACACTGCCGTCTTATATCCTGCGGCGCTAACTACTACTTTATAATTTTTTAGAGTATCAACTTCTGCAAATCTCGACTCCCCGTCGTACTTGCAGATAGCTGCGAGCTTCTTATTCCCTTCCGTCATTTGTTCAATCTCTATTTCCGCCCCCCATATTCGAGAATAATTATTATCTCTGACTTCTATGTTCAGGATTGTGCATTCTCTTCCATGAAAACTATACATGACGTCTTAAATGATTGCGCATAATTTACGAAGAATCTCATTCGGGCGACTCCAAAGTATGAACTGTTCCTGCACAGCCGTAATGAGGCCTGTGAGTTCGGGGAAGTAGTGATTGTGAGTGCAGTGACGCCGCGCAAGTTTCCAAACCCGCTCTATGGGGTTGAGGTCGGGGCTGTAGGGAGGAAGAAATTCTAGGCTTAGGGTACGCCGGTGTTGCCTTAGCCATGGACTGAGCAAGCGGGCGTGGTGCCACCTGGCGTTGTCCAAAACCACGATGATTTTTCGGCCCCGGCGGCGCCTCCGCAAGAGTGTCTTTAGGAAGCATAAGAAGGTATCGGCATTGAAGACATCCTCCTTCATCACAACGAAAAGGCCGTCTCCGTGACGTACGGCGCCAAGGACCGCCACGCTCTTCCGGGTTGGAGCATGCAGTAGGACGGGATCTTTGTCCTCTGGGGGCACCCACATCCGGCAACGGGTCCCGTGTTGCTGAAAATGGCATTCGTCTTCGAACCAAAGGTCAATGTCCTTTCTTCGCGCGAGCCGCTGGAGTTTTTTTAAAAGCCTTTTGGGCTTCGGGGTCAGCTTTTGCGATCACGGGCCTTGGTTTGCGTAGCCGGAACCTGAGCTTGTGGAAGAGCCTCTGGCACTGCCTAACTCCCAGCTCCACGCCGTACTTCATCCCGATGTGGTGATGAAGTAGTTTCCCATCCCATACGCCCTGGGAGTGTCCCAGCTTCCTCGGATCTTGGCGGAGATCCTGTCCGATCTCCTTCAACATCCTTTCGCTCAGGGAGGCGGGTCGGCCGCTCCTGGCCTCCTCGCGGAGGCCGGCAAAGCCTGATGATTCAAACTTCCTCAGCCAATATTGGATGGTCCTGATACCGTGGCCAAGATGCTTGGCAATATCGCCGCAGCTCATCCCCGAGCATGCCAAAAGAAGTCCATGGAGCCTATGGTCATATCTGGCGTCGGCAGAGCGACGGATCTCATCTTGGATTGCCACTTTAAAGGCTTCTGCGTCTTTAATTTCCAGTTTCCTCATGGTCGGCAACCTCCAGAGAATAGTATAGGCCACCGCACATATATTCGCAAGTACTTATGTCGCTATGTATAAAAAGACCTGCTTTCAAAGTGAAATTATTGAAAATAACAGGCTTTACATCCTGATAGTCTCCAGGTTTGACATACCATCCATCAACACAAACAAAGTTATTCCTTTTAACACATGCTGAAAAACAACAAATGAGAGTGAGTAATGAGGTTAACATTAGGATAGTTTTTTTCTCCATGCCCCCATTATATCCGCAACTATTATTCCTAACAAGACTGTGCAATATATGCGGGATAATTGAAACTCTCGTTGGCAAGCGTGCTTGGCGCGTTCCGACGCCGATGGGCGGCATGCTAGGAAGACAAGGGGGCTAATCCCGACTCGTACTGTGATGTACTTGGAGGGTATTAGATCCCGCTGGCTGACAACGCAGTTCGCCTCATCGCCGTCGGCGCGTGATACGGTGTGTGTGGATGTTCTATCTTGAGGCGCAGGGGAAAGCCTTCAGGCTGAAAAGAACGAAGGAAAGTCTCGGGGAGTGCTCGCATTCACAAGAGACTTGACTGAAGTTCGCCAAAAGACGCGCAGCGTCTTGACCTGCGCCTTGATCTACGCTTTGATGTTCTCAGTCTCGGCCTGCGGCGAAGGGTGGAGGATCTCCTCCTTGTAGATGCGTATCGCCTCGACAAAGAGCGAGAAAAGCAGAGGCCCGAGGATGATACCGAGGAACCCCAGCGTCATCAATCCCCCGAGGACCCCCAGCACGATGATCGGAAGCGGTATCTTCGACTTCCCGCTGATGTAGATCGGCCTGATCACGTTGTCGATGCAGGAGACGACCGTCAGGCACCAGATCAAGAGGAATACCGCGTTGCCGGTGTCTCCGATCACGAACAGGTAGATAACAGCTGGTGCCCATACAAGCGCCGGGCCGACGACCGGAACGAACGCGCAGATAGTCATTATCGCCCCGTAAAAGACAGGGGCCGGCAGACCCGCGATCGCGAACCCTATCCCTCCGAGGGTACCCTGAGCCACGCACGCGAGGACTATCCCGTAAAGGACCGCTCCCACGACACGCTTCACGATGTCCTCGATCTTCGCCTTGTCGCTGTCCTTCAGCGGGACGATCTCCCACAGGGTTTTAAGTATGGTCTCGCCGTCCCTGAATGCGAAAAACAGAAGAAGGATCGTCATGAAGAACTGGAAGATCGCGGAGAAAATGTTGAGAGTCAGCTTCTTCGATATTAGCGCGAGGAAATTCCATACCCCCTTCATCGTCGCCATGCTGATCGAATTGATGTCGGCGTCCTTCAGGTAGGGCCTGGCCTTTTCGATGTAATTATTGATCGCAGGGTTTTCGGCGACCTGTTTCACGATCGGGATCTGCCCTTTCTGAATGTCGTCCTCAAGTGAGGAGAGGACGTCGAAAGCCTGTCCCGCGAATATCAGCGAAAGAAGAAAGAACGGTACGGCGAGGAAAAGGAAGACGAGCGCCGCGGAGCAGAAAGCCGCTATGTTCTGTCTTCCCTTGAAGAGCTTCAGTATTCTTCTGTGGATCGGGTTCGCGGCGAGAGCCAGGACGAACGCCCACACTATCGACCCGAGGAAGGGCGACAACAGGAACACCATCAGGCTGATGGTGCAGATTATCGCGGCGAAAGCCAGAAGCGAGTAGAGAAGCTTCTTGTCCATCAAGTCGCGGGGACAACGGGGGCCGGCGGCGGCGGTGGAGTGGGCGGAGGCGGCGGAGGCGGGGCCAGGGCCGTCGCTTCATCGTAAACCGGCTCGATCGTCAGCGTCCTCGTCGTGTAGTCCCACTGGACGGTAGCCATAAGGATCTTGATGTCCCAGTTGGGGCCTCTCGACTCGAAGCTGCCCGTCACGGGCGGCGCGTCCTTTTCGAAAGTGGGGGCGACGCCGTCGAGGGTGATGAAGTAATTGTCCATCTGGAACTCCTCGACGCCAAGCCCCATGGTGAGGGTCTTGTTCGAGAAGAAAACGGGCCTGAAGGCGAAGAACTTGAAGTAGTCGCCGCCTGTCAGCTTGTAAAGCTTGTCGAAGACCTTGTCCTTTCCGAAGTAGGTGACAGAAGCCGGATCCACCTTTTCGGACCATTTCAGCTTGCTGTTGGACTGCGCGAGGAAGTTCTCAAGTTTCACCAGGATGACCAGGCCGCTCGCTTTCTGGATGCTGCCGAGGACGGCGGCTTTCTTGTCCTCTTCGGCCTTTGCCGCCGCGGCTTCCTCGGCCCTGGCGGTCTCCAGGCTGAAGAACGAAGTGTCGGCGGGCTGTATGTTGGCGATCACGGCCTTGAGCGCCGGCTTGAGGCTGTCCTTGGAATACTTGTCCACGGTGGACTTGAAGTCGTACTGGATCAGCCCGAAAAGGTAGCACTGGGCGAACCCGGTCTCCTTGAACCGCTTGTCGGCTCCTTCGCCTCCCTTGTTCAGAGCCCCTAGCCGGTTGACCACTTCCTGCAGGTAAGCGCCCTGCTGGTCGGTCGTCAGCGAGAGATACGCGGCGTAAGCGGCCGCGCCGTCGATCAGTTCCCTGCTCTCCTCGGAATCGGCGATCTCCTTGGGCAGGAGGGCCTGCCTTTTTTCCTTCGCTGAGCTGAAGGCCGAGAGGTAACCCCGCGCCTGCTCCTTCGGGGAAGTGAGGGCCTTCAACAGGATCTCGTTCTCGAGCCTGGCCATGGCGTTGTTCTCCGCGCTGAATACCGGGTAGGCGCCGGGAGAGAATATCCCGCGGTCGTTGAATCCCCTGTACGCCTCGAAGATCTTGAACGCTTCCTCGATCACTACGAACGAGGGAGGGTAGGTCCTGGAGAGCTCTTTTAACTCTACCCACGCCATGAGCTTCTGCCCGAAAGGCCTGATGCCGTTCCCCACCGCTTCGTTAGCGGGGATGGATCCCTGGAAGATCATCGGGTTGGAGGTTGCGGTGAAACCGGCAGCGGGGGGATGGTTGACGTTCACCGCCAGGGCGGACCTTGTGGCGGCGTCATATATGAGGACCGGGTATTCCCTGAAGCGGAACCCCTGCCAAGCTTTTTCGTCGATCTTGGGAGCCGCCGCCATGGCCTGGACCGCCGCGTCGTAAGCCGGCTGGAGAGCGGGCGGGACCTGTGAAAAGCAGAAAACGCAAACCGAAAGGGAGATAAGGGAAAGAACCAACTTTTTCATCGTATCCTCCAAAAGTAGAATTTTCTATTAAAAACGCCATAATTTCAAGAGGGCGAAAGGGAAAGCTTCCTTGACAGCGCCGCCTTCTGTTCCCATAACTATGAAAGGTGGAGTATAATTTTTCAGCGAGGTGATCAATGGAAGGTTCATGCCGACGCGGCGGCCCGGGTGCTTTCGGTAAAGGATCAGGGATATGGCCGTTAAAAGACCGCTTCACCTCCAACTCAAGAATGGCATCGGTCTCAATCTTAATAATGATAGCGGCAGCGCTCTTCCAGGTCGCGGATGCCGCGCAGTCGCATCCCGCAGAGCAGGTATGGCCCACCGTCTCTTCCCCCGCCACTTACGACCAGTGGTTCTTCCAGCGCCCGTGGGTCGCGGTAAACCCGGAAGACCCCGATGTGTTCTTCGCTTTCGTGTCGGGAAAACTGCTGAAAAGCGTTGACGGCGGAAGCTCCTGGCAGGAGATAGGCGAAGGGCTTCCGGTTGGCGGCCTGTACAACTGGAACGAGAACTTCATACGCGACCCTTTGTCGTTCTCGCCTTTCGATCCCGGCGGAAACACGATACTCCTAGGGACGGACAGGATGTCGAGATCGGGCGTGCCCTACAGATCCGAGGACGGGGGAGAGACCTGGCATCCGCTGAGCATCTGTGAACACGGCCCCGGCTGGTTCAACCAGAACTTCAAGTTCCCCGGCACTTCCGTTGGATATTTCAGCAACGTTAGCGAAGATACTCTATTCTTCCCTGTCCTGAGCGATTATGTGTGCCAGGATGTTTTCGTAAGCCTCGACGGAGGGGAGAGCATAATTCCTAGCGAAGACTGTCATTACTATGACAAGCACCCGACCTGTGATCCCTGGTGCGTTCCTTCTGGATGCCACGACAACAACATCTATTCGGACAAGTTCATCTCCCTGAATCCTTCAGAAGACGGGTTCTTTGAAACGGACATGCATTTAAGCGCGGTAAATCAAAGAGCAAGGTACAGCGTCCTGGACCAGACGTCCGGACAGTTCTGTACCGAGGACAATGTTTATCTGCTTTACGAAGGAGATGAAGTCCATTTCATCTCGCCGGTATTCTTCGCGGACGATGGGAAGGCCTACACGGTTTGCGACAGGATCGTGAATGGCAGCGTTCCGGTTTATATCGACCCCGTCCTGGCTGAATGTCCGGGATACGACGGGGTCGGCAGTAAATGGCTTTTTGAGCCCCTGGCGGACCTGCCTGCTGGCGACCACGGCCCGGGTTTGAAGATCAAAAAACTGGGCACGACGATCTTTTTTACGGTCGCTCCCGCCATATATCCCAACTGCATAGCGCTCAGTCTCGAATTTCTCGCGTGGGATCCCTACAACGGCGGGACTTGGATGAACATCGGCGATCTAGGGGCGGGGACGTTTGACGCGGTCGACCGCGGAGGCGGACTGTTCGATATTTATTATATCCAATACTCGAACGGGGAAACCATGCTCAGGGTGCTTCATGTTGATACTGCCGCGCATAGCTACTCTGTTGAAGCGGAGCCCGTGTACGATTTCACGGGACTTTTCACGGGCCTTACAGGTTTCCATGCGGTTTCGAGAAGCGAAGTTTACAAGTTTTTCGGACGCGATACACATGAATTTGACGGACTTGACGGTCTTCCCGACTACGCTTCTTTTCTTGGAATAGGCCTTGCTCTGGGAGACCAGGCGGAGCTTCTTCCCTGGGACGGATGGACCAATTGGGCTAACTTCGAACAGCCGTTCTGGTACAAAGTTTCGCCCGTCTGTACATCGAATTTCACCTCACTGGCCGTCAAGGAGGATGGGACTGAGCTGTGGGCCTACCTGTCCAGCGACGCCGGTATATGGAGGAACAGGAAATTCGGGGAGGAAGATCCAGATCCCACCATCACCAGAAGCCTTCTCAACGCGTTCGAGCAGGTAAGCGGGGGATACGGCTGCGGCGCCTGCGACTACCAGATCCCCGCGGACAGTTTCGGCAACTACTGCAACAAAGTTATCATCGACGAAAGGGACTCGCTAGGAAACACGGTCTACGCGGCCTGCAGGAGCGGCCTCTGGAAAGGTTCGGAACAAACGGACAACTCGGTAAGATGGTCCAAGGTGTTCGACCCTACCGCCCATTCCGAAAGCTCACAGGAAGTAAGCCTTGTCTTCAGCGAAGACTGTTACCTGTTCACCATCACCACTGGAGGTATATGGAGGACTATGGATGATGTCTCCTGGACCAGGATAATCGATTCCGCGGGTCACGGCGGCCTGGTGAGCGCTGCAGGGCATCTTTCCGCGGGATCTGTGAAGATCGCCTGCGCTGCCGGGGATAATTTCTATCTTTCCGTCGATGACGGCGAAAGCTGGGATCTCCTGACGGTCCTTTCTTCGGGAGAAGCTCCGCTCAAAAAGGTCCAGTATGTAGCAGGAGCAGGCGTCGAAACGATCCTTTTCCTTACCAACGACGGGCTCCTCAAGAAAATGGAAGCGTTCTCCCCTTCGGGCGTCCTGAACAACAGCGCAGGCGAACCGGTGGTCTGCGAAGACAGCGGAGTCCTCGTTGAGTGGACAGCACCGGCAGACTGGGGAGACAGCGGCACCGGAACGAGGACTTACGACGTTTTGCGGGACGGCATCCCGGTGGCGTCAGGACTATCCGAAGCGACGCTCTCATTCACCGATACGAGCGGGGAGAACGGCGTTATCTATCTCTACCAGGTAAGGATGAACAACGGATGGGAGGTGTCAACGACCACCACGGGAGTATACTCCGCGGACAACGGGGCAACTGGTCCGATTCAGTTCAACATCGGCGCATCGGATATGAGCTACTGCGCATACAGCGGTGTTTTGATAGAATGGTCGGCCCCCTCGAACTGGGCGGATGGCGGCGCGGGGACCAGAACCTACGACATCCTAAGGGACGGAGTGGTAATAGCGGCAGGGCTTCCGTCATGGGCGATCTCCTGGACCGACACGACGGGATCCGCGGGGACCTCCTATTCCTACCAGGTCAGGGCCAACAACGGCTGCGGTTATTCGACGACCACGGCCGGCGCCTCGGCTGCCGACAACTCATCTTCCGACCCCGTGCTCCCGGAGAACACTGCCGGGGACGAAGGCTGCGCGGACAGCGGAGTTCTGGTGGAATGGGACGCTCCCGCCGCGTGGGGCGACTGGGGAGAAGGAACGAGATCGTTCGAAGTCCTCAGGGATTCGACGGTGATAGCCTCAGCCATTTCTCCCTCAACCTTCTCCTACACGGACAACGGGGGCGAGAACGGAGTGTCATACCTTTACAGGGTCAGGGCGGTCAACGGCTGCGGCCTTTCGGCGGTGACGGACGGAGTCTCGGCGGCTGACATCGTGAGCGAGATCCCGGAAGAAGTCGATTCGACAGGCGCATGCAGCTGGCAGCCGGTGGCCGGAGCTGAAGGGTACAATCTTTACCGCGGAGTCTTATCCGGCCTTCCAAATCTGATGAACGGGACCGATGACGCCTGCCTCAGGTACTCGGGGCCTTCCGCTTCTTTCGATTGCTCGGGGGACGACCCGGTATCCGAGCCCGGAAAGCTTTACTGGTATCTCGTCACGGCTTACATCGGGACATGCGAAGGGACGGCCGGGAGCGGGACCGGCTTCGCCAGGGACCTCTCCGCTGCCGGTAGCTGTCCTTAGAACGCATAGCCGATGAACAGCGCCACCTGATAATGCGCCGAGGAATACGGAGCCTCGTCGAGCCTGAAGGCGATATCAAGGCCGACAGGGCCGACCGGGGTCATGTAACGGACGCCGAAGCCGGTCCCGCAGGTGAAATATTTCATGTTCATGAGAGGAAAACTGTCCCGCGTAGCCTTTCCCGCGTCGAAGAAAACGAGCCCCTTGAACTCTCCCGTCAACGGGAAACGATACTCCAGTGAGCTTTCCACGAGTCCCAGCCCTCCTGTCAGCGAGCCGTTGCCGTCCTGCGGCGAGACAGACGAGAAGCTGTATCCTCTCAGCTTCATCTGGCCGCCCGTGAAGAAGCGCCGCGGATAGGGGATCCTGCCGACCGGCGAACCGGTCACCAGTGAAGCGGTTTTCAGCCTGAAGGCGAGCACGTGGTCGTCCTTCAATTCCGTGAAGCACCTCAGTTCGCAGGAAATCTTGGCGAAGCTCACGCCTGTCCCAGCCGTCACCCCTGGTTCGACGCTTCCCTGGAGGATATGCCCCGACGAGGGATCGAGGGGGTCGTCGGTCGTGTTCCTCACGACGCTCAGCCTCAGCGAATATGTCCACGGCGTGAGAGAAGCGGGGGCGACCCGCGGTTCCGGCAATGTGAACTCGATCTTCTCGATCTTTTCGGCAGCCGCTTCCGCCGTGACGATGGTCCTTTCGCCGAACTTTCTTTCAAGGCCTGCCGACAGGGAGAGGGTGTCGAAATCGGCCTGTATCCAGTTGAGCCTGGAAAGCCTTCCGACAGCGAAAAAGGTGTATCTCTCGATAAAATAAGGCCGCCTGAAATGGGCTTCTCCTATGGTTTCGAGGCTGCTCTTCTTCAGGTTGAACCCCGCGTTGACGTACCTTCCGTTCAACCTCAGGGTCTCCCAGCCCGCCTGGAACCTGAACTTCTCGTCCGAGCCGTACCCGACCGCCAGCTTTACCTTCCTGTGCCTTCCCTCCTTGAGGATTATGTGGACGGGCGCTTCGCCCGAAGGGCCTGCTTTCCTTACCCTGATCGTCACTATGTCGAACAGCCCTGTCCTGTAAAGGGCGTCCTTGGCGTCGTCCACAGCGGAAGCGTCATAAGGCTCCCCCTCGCGGAACTTGATGAGTTTCCTCAGCGTCGCTTCCTCGGCGTGTATGATCCCCTCGAAGGTAACGGGCCCGAAGACAGCCTGCCCGCCCGCGTTCACGATGACCGTGACTGCCACCGTTTTCGCCGCGACATCCACAATGGCGGAGGGAGACGTTTTCACGAAGGGGAACCCCGCCCGGCCGAACTCCTTCTCTATCACCGCCGGCGCGGCTTCGTAGTCGGCCACTCTGAACGGTTCGCCCGTTTTCATTGTCAGTTCTTTGCCGATCACGGATGCAAGTTCCGCAGCCTCGACGTTTCCGTCATCGGTGGTCAATTCCAAAGAGGATATTTTGTAAACCGGACCCTCGAAGATGACGATCAAGAACTGGCCGTCGCTCTCTTCCTTCTTTATCGATATGTCGAAGTACCCCTGCCGCCTGTAAAAAACGACAAGTTCGCCCACGGCCTCCTCGACCTCGCCCGCCGACGCCACGAGCTTCTTCCTGAAAATGTGGGATTCCTGCATCCTGAGGCCGGAGGCTTCAAGTAGTTCCCTTTCGCCGAACGCCTGGTTGCCGGTGAACCGGACTCCCGCATTTTTCGGGGGAGGCAGGGCTTCGGCCTCCTCTTCCTGCGCGGGCAGGCCGGCCGCGGCGCAGATGAGGATCGCGGCGAGCAGGACGCGGATCAGTACTTTTGTTCCCATGTCAGGTCCGCTCCGGACTTGCCGGCGGTCGAAGAGATCGTTTCGAGGCTGAGGTGCCTGTTTATCCTGTACCTGAGGTTCACCCTGGTCTCGGGAAGACTTCCGAAAGTCTGCTGGTACTCCAGGACGAAGCGGTCGCTCAGGTACTTGCTGAAGCCTATCTGGGCGTCTCCAGATGAGCTCGTGCCCACGAGCAGCGAATCAACCTTGAGAGCCTTGGATACGGACCTTATGACGGGGGTCGCCTCGTAATTGAAAGCTATCGCGGCGGCTGCTCCTCCCCACGCCTCGTGTTCCTCGGGGTTCAGGTTCTGCGAGGTGCGGCCGAAAAGGATCAGGGAGAGGACCTCGCCTTCCTCGAGGGGAGGTATCGACGCCAGGGTGAGAGTGGGCTTTTCGACCCGCCCCTGCAGTTTGACCGTCACCTCGTACCCCGCGATCTCCTTGGAGGCTTTAATGTCAAGCAGGGGATATAAGTCTCTTCCTTCGGAGAAGAACAGAGATGAATCCTTCAGCTCGAACTTGGAGCCCTGGAGAAGGAGCCTGCCCGCGAGGACGGAAAGGTTCCCTTCGGGGACAACGCCGTTCTTCGTGAACTTGACGAGAACTCGTCCCCCGAGCTCCCCGACGATATCGCTCCTCGAGATCCACAGCTTCCCCCCGGAAGTGAAGAGAACCCCTCCGCGAAGGCGCCCGAGCAGATCGTATTCCTTTTTCTTCAGCCCTTCGCTCCTGGCGGGCGCGTTGACGAAAACAATCGAGGAAGGAAGCTCGGGGTTCTTCAGGGCCTCGGGAAGCTGGATCTTCCCCTTGAGGAAATGCACCCCGCCTTCCAGGTGAGGTTCAGCTGAACTTCCCGTGAGCCTGAGGTCGGCGTCCGCGAGCGCCTCGACGTCCCTGCCGTAGACGACGGGGAAATCCTGGGCCTTGAGCGTTATATCCATGTCCCCGGGAAGGAACGATCTAAGCTTCATCATCCCTTTCAAGTCCGCGTCTCCCCCCTCGCTGGTCGAGAAATAGCAGTTGCCGAACCTGACGGTGTCGCCTTCCAGGTCGAGCCTCGCCATCCCGACTATCCTCAGGTCGCTCTCCGGGAGCGGGAACGCCAGGTTCTTGAAAAGCAGCTCTCCCCTCAGATCAGGGGCCTCCGTGGTGCCACGGATCGATATATCTCCGTCTATCTTGCCCCTGAGGTTTTCGAGCTCCTTCGGAAGAGGGATGAGCACGATGGAAAAATTTTCGAGCGTCAGGTCGGCGTCGATGTCTCCGCCTCCCGAGGAGAGGGAAAGGCTGCCGCCGCTGAGCAGTTTCGATTCGCCGCTCAGGAGCGAGACGTCTTTCCACTCCAGCAGGCCATCCTTCAGGGCCACCTCGGGCGTTCCCGAGAAGTAAAGGTTCTTTGGGCCCGTTTTTATGGCGCCGCTTTCGATCTTCACGACGGATCCTTCATTCCCGAAGCCTGCCGTTCCGCGGAGCCTTATTTCCTTTTCTTCGCCGAGAGAAGAAGCAAGATCGAACTTCAGCGCATCCGGGGAGCCTTCCGCCCGCAGCGTAGTCGCTCCGGCGGAGAAGGCGCCCGAGGATACCCCCGCCGCTGTCAAATCCGCGCTGAAGAATGCGGCTCCCCTTTCGATCGAGGCCGATCCGGTCAGCTCGACGACGGTTCCCGCAATTTCCCCGAATGAAAACTTCGGACTTGTCGCGGAGCCCGAGATCTTTATTCCGGAGATGTCGCCTTCGAACCGGTAGGAGGACCGGATGCTTCCTTCCATCTTAGAGCCGATCCCCGGAGGAAGCATCCCGAACGACGACATCGACGCGGTGCCCCCTCCGCTGAAGATCCCGTTCTCCGAGATCTCGGCGGCGATCTCCGCTGTTCCTCCCGGAAAAGGTACGTGAGTAGCTGGGATAAGGAGCTTCCCCGACGGAAGGACTTTGAGGTCGGCGTCTATCGGCCCGAGGGAACCAGTCTCGAAGTCGAACCGCCCCCCGGACATCTTGACGGGAGTGAAGTCGGCCACGGCAAGGTCCAGGTCGAGCGATCCGCTGAACAGGAAGGGCGACCTCAAACCCCAGATACCGGTATCCACCCTTCCGAGATCCAGCTTGAGACTGGTCAGTTCAAGTTTCCTGAAGAAGCATCCGACGCGGTAGCTCCCCTCTTTCATGTCCGAAGCTTCGATGTCGATGTTCACGTTCTCCCCGTCGAAGAGCAGTTGCGCGCTTCCGATGTCGATAATGTTATCCGAAAAAACCAGGGGGTTGGGGAGCGGGATCTCGATCCCGAGCGCGTCGACTGTGCTTTTCGACAGGGTGCCTCTCGAGGAGAACCGGACGCTCGTCAGGAATGTGGCAAGGTCGTGGGTCACTTCGATCGAGCCTTTTCCGGCCTGACGCGAGGTGAAGGCCGAGGCTATCGTCAGCGTGTCGCCGTCAAGTTCCGCCTTCGCTTCACCGGAGTCTATCTGTATGTTCAGGGCTTCGCTGTCCTTTATTGAACCGTCCAGGCCGCACTTGAGCCTTTTGGATTTCATGTCGAATTCGAACGCGGACCTGAAATCCCCGTTTATCCTGAACCGATCGGACCTTATCTGGGGGATGCCGAGGCTGTAGTAAAAAGGCTTCGCGGAGACTTCGCCCTTGCCCCGGATATGGCTTTCCGAGATGTCGGCTTCTCCCTTGGCGGAAAACCTTCCGTAACCTTTTTCCTCGACTTCCATCCCGATGGACAGGTGCTTCCCGCGGACGGAAAGCTTCGCCGAGCATCCCAGTTCCAGGTCGGGAAGATCGGCCGCGGTCCTGAAGTCCCTGAGGAAGATCGTGGCTTTTGTCAGTTCGGCGGAGAGGTGTCCGGCGCCGTTCATCCTGTAGTTCGCGGAAAGGGAGCCTTTGCTGTCTCCAGCCGAAAAAGTGCCGTGACAGTTGATCCAGCTTCCCGGTTTTGCTCCCAGAGACCCCCTGAAGGAGACCTGGCGACCGAGAGGGTTCTTGTCCGCGGATATGCGGAGGTCCCTGAAGTGTGCCTTTCCCAGCTTTACGGCCGCGAAGGATTCGAGCCTGGCGTTCTCGATGACTTTGGGATGTCCCTCTTTCCGCTCGAACTCGATCCTGTCGAAAGTCGAACTGAAGTTTTTTATCACGACGTTCAGCCACAGGGGGATCGGGTTCGGCGAGCTACTGTCCTGACGGCCAGGCTCTCTGACCGAAAGGGCCGCGTTCTGGACGGATAGCTCCTCGATGTAGAATATTCCGAACAGAAGAGGCGCGGACCTCATCCTGAGTTTGACGGAAGCCGCCCTGAAGAGAGCGGCATCGTTGCTGAATTCGACATTCTTCAGCACAAGCCCGCTCTTTATGTCGCCGGTCATGCTGTCAGAGGTCAACGAGCCTCCGCTCCTGCTTACGGTCTTTTGAAGGGCGTAGAACGCCGCCTTTTCCGGGTACTGCGACGATACGAAAAAAGAGAGGACGATCGCGAGTACGAGAATCAGCAACAACGGAGGAATCAGCCAGCGGAGTCTCATAGGCTAATATTCTTACACAAAGTCAGGGCTCATTGACAGGGTTTCCGTGCTAAAATCAGAGCGTTCACGGAAGGAGGATCCGATGAGCTGCATTTTTTGCAAGATCGCCGAAGCGGAGATCCCGGCCAAAGTTGTTTACGAAGACGACACGGTCCTCGCTTTTCTCGACATCAAACCCATAAACCCAGGTCATGTTCTAGTCATTCCCAAGGACCACGCCGAGTCTCTGGCGGAGATCTCCCCTGAACATCTGAAATGCGTGGCGGCAGCGGGCAGGAAGGTCGCGGAGGCTCTCAGGCAGGCCCTTTCCTCGAAATGCGAAGGCGTGAACCTTTTCCTCGCGGACGGAAAAGCGGCAGGGCAGGAGGTGGGGCACATTCATCTTCATGTCATCCCGAGATACCCCGGGGACGGCTTCGGGCTCAAGTTCCCGACCCACTATGGTAACATTCCCCAGGACGAGACTGACGCCGTCCACAAGAAGCTGAGGAGCCTCCTAGAAGATTGAAAAGACAATGTTGCGCCGGGATAAAAAAAGAGCCGCGGAGATCCGCGGCTCTCATGTCTTCAATTTAGGCTTCAGCCGTCAGCCTGATATCATTCCTCCCCGAGGAAGGGATAGCTGAAATGGGACGGAGGAACGAAGGTCTCCTTGATCGTCCTCATGGTGGTCCACCTGATCAGGTTGAGGTATGACCCGGCCTTGTCGTTCGTTCCGGAGGCCCTGCCGCCGCCGAAAGGCTGCTGCGAGACGACGGCGCCCGTGGGCTTGTCGTTGATGTAGAAATTGCCCGCGGCGTGCCTGAGGCTGTCCATCATGTGCCTGAGGGCTTTCCTGTCCGTACCCAGGATCGCGCCGGTCAGGGCGTAGGGGCTGGTCTCGTCGCAGAGGGTCAGGGTCTCGTCGAGCTTCGCGTCGTCGTACACATATATGGTCAGGACGGGCCCGAAGATCTCCTCTTCCATCAGCTTCTGCTTGGGATTGGTCGTGACGACGACGGTCGGCTCTATGAAGTATCCGACCGAGTTGTCATACTTCCCGCCCGCGATTATCTCGCAGTCCGACGAGCTTTTCGCGTGCTCGATGTAGCCGACGTGGTCGTTGTAGGCGTTCTTGTCGATGACCGCGCAGAAGAAGTTCCTGAAGTCGGTCGGGGCGCCCATTTTTATATCATTGACCTGGGCGAGCAGTTCTTCCTTCGTTTTTCCCCAGAGCGATTTCGGGATGTAGGCGCGGGAAGCGGCCGAGCATTTCTGGCCCTGGAACTCGAAGGCCCCCCTCACGAGAGCCGTCGCGAGGGTAGTCGCATCGGCGCTCGGATGAGCGAAGACGAAGTCCTTTCCTCCAGTTTCGCCGACTATCCTCGGGTAGCCCTTGTATTTCGGGATGTTCTCGCCCATTTTCTTCCACATCGCCTGGAAGACGGATGTGGAACCGGTGAAGTGGATGCCCGCGTAATCGGGATGGTCGAGGGCCGGGTCTCCCACCTGCGAGCCTCTGCCCGGCAGAAAGTTGATGACCCCCGGAGGCAGCCCGGCGGCTTCGAGAAGCTTGTAGATCGTGTATCCGCTGAAGACAGCCGTCGAGGCGGGCTTCCAGAGGACCACGTTGCCCATCATGGCGGGAGAGGTCGGGAGGTTGCCGGCGATCGAAGTGAAGTTGAAGGGAGTGACGGCGAAGATGAAGCCTTCGAGGGCGCGGTATTCCGCATAGTCCCAGATGCCCTTGACGCTGTCGGGCTGGGCCTCGTAGATCTGGCACATGTAGAAGGGGTTGAACCTGTAGAAGTCGATCAGTTCGCAAGCGGAATCGATCTCGGCCTGGTAACAGGTCTTCGACTGGTTCAGCATCGTGGCGGCGTTGGCGGCGTCGCGCCACGGCCCCGCGAGAAGTTCTCCGGCCTTCATGAAGATCGCGGCCCTGTCCTCCCAGGGCATGTTGGACCATTCCTTCCACGCCTCCTTCGCGCATTTCGCGGCGAGCTCGACCTCTTTCGGGCCTGCCTCGTGATATGTCGCCAAGACGTGCTTGTGGTCGTGAGGGCACACGGCCTTCTGGGTCTTTCCGGTCCTGACCTCTTTCCCGCCTATGATCAGGGGGATCTCGATCTCCCGGGACATCATTTCCTTGATCTTGGCTTTAAGGGCCTTTTTTTCTGGAGAACCGGGAGCGTAAGCCAGCACCGGCTCGTTCTGCGGTTTCGGAACCTTGAAAATCGCGTTTGCCATGGAAAACCTCCGTCGTTCGAGAAATGGGGGATCTCTTCCCCTTTAGCAGAGAATTCTACTTGGGAAAAGGGAAAAATTCAACTCTGGGGGCGGCCTTGCTCTTTTGACCTCAGGGAAATATACTGGCCGCTGTTTGGGAAGCGTTCCGCTTCGGGAGTGAATAGATGTCGGTAAGAGATAATAAGCTTCGTTTCCTGGCGACCGTGATGTTCCTGACTTTCCTGTGTGTCCTTGCGTGCCCCGCCTACGACCTCCTTATTAGGGTCGAAAGGAGGGGACAGGACGACAAGAAACTCCTTATGGAGAAAGGGCTGTCAGTGACGGCGGAAGTGTCGGGCTCTGTGTTCGTCCTGGGCGGAGATGAGGAATTGGCGATACTGGGAAAGCGGGGTTTCGCCTGTGAGGTCATAGACAGCTTCCCTGAACTTTCCGATTATTACCTGGTAGGCGTCAGGGACGATTCCGACATCAAGGCGGTCCACGCGGCGGGAACGGTCATCTACTCTGAAGAAAACCTGCTTCTGTTGAGAGTGCCCTCGGGTATGGAGCTTGCGTCCCTTCATGACGCGAAGGTCTTCGTCTCCCCCTTCGGCAAGGATCCGATCAGGGAGCCTCTTTTTAAGGACGCGAAACTGGAAAGGAAAGAGAGCCTTTTATCCGCTCCAATCCCCCTGGTGCAGAAGATGGTTGGGGAAGTTTCGACCGCTACCATAGACTCCTATTGGGAAACCCTCGTGAACAACCTGCCGGAAGGAACGCGGAACAGCACCAGCCAGGGATGCTACGACGCTTCGGCTTATGTGCTCGGAGTGTTCGACGATCTTGGGCTCAAGACGAGGTCGCTACCCCACACTTCGGGCCACGCTCCGAACAGTGAAGGCGAGATCACCGGGGCGATCCATCCATCGGTGATCTACCTCATAGAAGGGCACCTCGACGACATGCCGTCCTCCGGGCCGGCTCCCGGAGCCGACGACAACGCCTCAGGGTCGGTAGCCGTGATGGAGGCGGCGAGGGTCCTGTCCTGCTATCCCTTCAAAAACACCGTGAGGTTCCTGACGGTAACGGGGGAAGAATACGGCCTCTACGGAAGCACCGACTACGCCAACGACGCCTACTCGGCGGGCGAGAACATCCAGGGGGTCCTCAACTTCGACATGCCCGGATGGGCCGGCAACGGCAGTCCGAACCCGGAGGACCTCGACCTGAATTACAACTCGGAATCCGAAGGGCTCGGTGAGTTCTTCGCAGACTGCGCGACGACATATTCCACCGGCCTCGCGGTCGACGCTTTCCTCTGTCCCTCCCTCACGGCCTCAGACCATTACGGCTTCTGGCAGAAGGGCTACAAGGCGGTCTGCGGAATAACCGATAACGAGGGGTACTGCGGCCACTCGGGGAGCTATCCTTATTACCATACGGCGAACGACACCATAGCAAACTGCGGGAACAAGAACTTCTTCTACTCTGTCGTGAGGACCGGAGTCGCCGCCCTGGCTGAGCTCGGGGAGCCTTTCAGGATAACCTTCGACAAGTCTTCCTACTCCTGCGGCGGGAACCTCCAGGTGATAGTCGGCGACCGTGACCTGAACATGAGCTCTTCCTCTCAGCAGACTTTTAGCATTGGTATCAGAAGCACGGTCGAGACGGAGCCCGAGACCCTGGTCCTGACAGAGGACGGCGCCGATTCGATGATATTCAGGGGGAATGTCACCCTTACCGGAAATCCTCCGGCGCACGGCGACGGTTTTCTGAGCGTCGGCCCGGGCAGCTTCATAGAGGCGGACTACGTTGACGCCGTTGACTGCGGAGGAGCGCTGAACGTCTCCTACTCGGCGAGCGCCGCGGCATGTACGCCGCCCGTGATCTCGAATGTGCGGGTCACATCCGTGACGGGAGATTCGGCGGTGGTCGAGTGGACGACGAGCGTGCCGGCGACCTCCAGGGTCACATACGGAACATCGATCCCTCCTTCACTTGTCAAGGAGGACGCTTCCACGCTGGCGACCGAACATTCCCTTCTTCTCAGCCCCTTGTCGGGATGCTCGCTTTATTATTTTTCCGTCACATCCGTGGACGAGGGCGGCAACTCCGCGACGGACGACAACGGAGGCTTCTACCATTCTTTCTCAACTCCGACAAGGGTCTACGCTTTCGGTCCTGACACGGTCGAGAGCGGGACGGGGATCTGGACGGCGAGCGGTGGCGGGACGTCGATCTGGCACCGGGACAACTGCAAGGCGAGTTCTGGGAGCTGGTCTTGGAAGGCGGGCCTGAGCGAC
>Ga0209096_1000295_pt1 | contig 71886 bp, 50 predicted proteins | sample AD_UKC034_MetaG_FD_184407 | JGI IMG/M metagenome (GOLD analysis project Ga0209096, IMG submission 184407) | Active sludge microbial communities of municipal wastewater-treating anaerobic digesters from USA - AD_UKC034_MetaG (SPAdes) (version 2) | ecosystem: Engineered > Bioreactor > Anaerobic >...
GACATCGAATATATTCAACGCAAGCTAAATAACAGACCAAGAAAAAAATTGAATTTTTTAACACCAAATGAATTTTTATCACTAAATTTGTCTAACCAAAAAGTTGCATTTGTGACTTGAATTCAGCTGAAAGAAATGTTCTCCCAGAAGATTTTCTATGGTTTGAGGAAATTCTCCGAATAAAAAAGGTTTATGCATCATAACGTTCATTCCGACATGGTAAAAACGATAAGCATCGGCTGAAGTGCTATAAGCTGTAATGACAAGTATGGAAGTATTGACATTCGGGTTATCGTCTGGATTATGCCTTCGAATATGCTGTGTAGCTCTTATTCCATCCATTTGGGGCATTTGAATATCCATCTGCATGAGGTCATATTTCTTATCCTTTGCATTTTCGAGAGCTTGCTTTCCGTGTATGGCCAAATCATAAGAATAAATACCCCTCTGGTTCGAACAGGAACCTATCTCCTTCCGATTGGTTGCAATATCTTCTGCCAGCAAAATTCGAGGTTTTTTAATCATCTGAATGAGAGAAGACAAAATTTCCAGAGCCAATAGAAAGTAAAGGGTGAACCAGAAATTGTTTCCTTGACCAAACTCACTCCCGAAACCTATCATCCCATCCATCATCTCAACGAGAGACTTACCAGTTCTCGACTCTAAACCTGTTCCCTCGGATATGTTCTTATCGGTAAGTTTCAACTGATTAAAACCTTCGAAAATCTTTTCCCTATCCGCTTTGGGTATTCCAATGCCCGAATCTTTTACCTCAATCTCGAATTTGACATGATCAGAATTTCGAAAAATTATATTGCCAATTATATTCATTTCACCCTCGGAAGTATATTTTAAGGCATTGTTTATCAAATTGATAAGAACCTGCCGAATTCTAACTGCATCCCCTTTCAATTCGATTTGATGCAAAGAAGTTTCCAATGAATGAGATAGCAGAATACTCTTTTCATTAGCCTTGAAATGCAAGACGGGTTCAACTTCTTCGATAATTCTGGACAGGTTGAATTCTATTGATTCAATTTTGATGAATCCAGCCTCTATTTTCGAAAAATCTAAAATATCATGGATAAAAGAAAGCGATTTAATACCCGATATATTGATGATTTCGACCCATTCGCGCTGCTCTTTTTCTAATTTGGCATCATAAAGCAATTCCGCCATCCCTAAAATGGAATTCATAGAAATACGAATTTCATGGGTCATGTTTACCAGAAACATCGATCTGCTTTGGGCTGATTGTTGGGCTTGTATGACTGCCTGCCTCAAGACTTCTTCTTTAGCCTTTCTATCGCTGAAACCTATTAATAAAACAATGATGTATCTCCTCGAATCTGGAGGAGTCTTCATCAAAAATTTGGTTATCAAGAAATATCCAAATATGGCATCAGATGTCAATTCCTTCTCTACCGAATCACCGCTCCGATCGAAAACAATTTGATCGCTTTGAGATATTTTTTTCAAATCGATTCTTCTCTCCTCATTCAAATGGATATTGGAAAATCTTTCAACAATGGCATGTTCTTTTCCTTCTTTTAAGGAAGCCAGGTGAAACCTTATCCGTTTCATTTCCTCTCCCGCTGGATTTATGCTTATTTCAGTCGCATAAATAGGGGTTGAGCCTTTACGCAGCTTATCTGCTATTTCAGAAAACTTAATTCTCTCATCATGAATTATCATTGCTTCAATATCTCGAAAAAAATTTTTTGCCTCGGTTTCATTATTTCTTCTTATCGTGCGGAAATTTTCGGTGAGATAATAATGGATAACTTTCCCCTGATGGTCAAATTTCAGAATGCAAACGTCCTCATCTGCAGCTAGAGATGAAGCATGAATAAAATGAGCATCACCTTTGGATTTCAAGTTTTTACGAGCATGACTTTGCAAGATATAATTATCCCATAATATCAACAAAATTATGATGGCCACAGACCATAAAAGAATGGCGATTGAGAAAATCATATTTGCAGACAGAATAGCTGTTATGATTGCCATTTTAAGTAACCTTGTAATATACCACCAAAGATTGTTTTCAATCTTTCGAAGATGGCAAATTTACAGAATTATCGAGCAGAGTTTATTGCTGTTAACTCTTCCTGTTCTTTCTCCTTTAGCTCTTTATTAGACTCATCGGTTCGAATTGAGTATCTTCGCCGCTTTCAATCATAGTCATTAATCATCTCATTTGTTTTGCATAGATTCAGTTTCTTCACTTTAGGATTTTTGACGATTTTGGGCTTTGCAAGCAGAGGTCAGGATATTTTACCTATCGCAGGCTATAAGTTTCAGCCCGTGGTGCATTATGGATTTATTATTCCTCATCATCCAGAGATGAAAGTATTTACCAATCATCATATTACAGGTTTGGAAGTTAGTTTGTTGAAGTCGAGCAATGGCGAAAAGGAATGGCAGCTTAAATTCAATTACCCAGTTACCGGGTTTAGTTATTTTTATTCCGACTTGGGCAATACTGGAATTCTTGGCAGTGTTCATGCGATTTATCCGTGCATAGATTTTCTCTTAATCAGGAGCCGGAATACCCTGCTTACCATTAGATTAGGAGCAGGTTTGAGCTGGTTTACCAAGACTTTTCACCGGATAGATAATTATAAGAATGTAGCCATTGGTTCTCATATAAATTCCGCCATTTGTTCTGAACTTTCTGCTCAATTCGGACTTTCTTCTTATTTGAGCCTTAAAATGGGAGCCTCATTTTTACATTTTTCCAATGGAGCAGTAAAAGTTCCGAATTACGGAATAAACCTTCCAGCCATACATATAGGATTGGAAGGTACTTTGAAAAAAATCTCCATCATTCCCCTAGCCTATCAATCTCAACCGGTTAAGTTTCAGCCTCGTTTGCGTGTAGCCATGTCAGGAGCGTTGAAAGAGATTTTCCCGGTAGGTGGAAAACAATATTATGCATTGAATTTGTCGTTGAACGGATTGACACCTGTTTCGAGATATTTTATCAGCGGGCTTGGACTGGATATTACTTGGGACCAATCTGATAAGGAATTATTGGCACGACAGGGAATATACGTAGACAATGAAGCCGAAATCATCAATTATGGAGTAAATTTGTTCGGCGGTTTGCGAATTGGTAAACTCGATCTTTGTTTGCATGCGGGAACTTATCTCTACAGAAAGGAAAAATCGGATAACATCATCTACGACAAAATAGTAGCCTCATACACTATCTTTGAAAAAATGCAACTGTATCTCACCTTGAAAACCCACTTTGCCAAAGCCGATTATTTTGCAGCCGGCCTGGGCTATCAATTTTAAACCAATGAAAAAACAGAAATCCATCGTTATCTTATTTTTTACTTTCGTACTCAGTATGATGTTGGATGCCTGTACAAAGGAAGAGAATGGCGGCTGTATCACTTCGACAGGAAAGATTGTTTATGAAGAACGTTCCTTGCTTGCATCTCCCGATACATTGATCATCGAAGGAGAAATGGACGTATATATTACTATGGACAGAAAACCACGGCTTTATTTTCAATCGGGAGAAAATCTGTTAGCTGGTGTAGTATCCACTCTAATCGGGAAAAAACTAACCCTCGAAGACTTCAATACTTGTGATTTTTTGCGCAATATGGGCGTTAGAACCAAGGTATTCCTTACAGTAACGCCTCAATCATTCCTATTTATCGAATTTGAAAGTTCAGGTGTGATATCTTCGACCAACACTCTATCGTTGGATTCAATACGAATAGAATGCAGAAACGGAGGAGGAACCGTAAATTTAGACATAGAAACCGCGAAAGCATGGTTTATTCAGCACAGCGGCACGGGCTCGGTTGATTTTCATATCCATGGGAAATCGGGATATACCTTCGTTTATTGTATGGGTTATGGCCCCTTCGATTTACGTGATTTGTGCACCACAGGTTATTTGCATTTTGTACATTTAGGTTCGAACAATTGCTGGGTGAATGCTGGTGGCATACTGCAAGCGGAAATCTGGAGCAAAGGCGACTTATATTATACGGGCTCTCCTTTCACTATATGGTTGAAAGGTGAAGGAAGCGGCCGGCTTATACCTTTCGATTAATTTTATTCGTATGATAATTCAACAAAATATTTCATTAAAGCCTTTCAACACTTTTCAGGTCGAAGCCCGTGCCGCATTTTTTACCGATGTCAGGCAGCAAAGCGATATTGCTGAAGTACTCGAATTTGTTCATGACAATCCATTGCCTGCCTTGATTTTAGGAAGTGGAAGTAATTTTTTGTTTACATCGGATTATCCCGGAATAGTAATTCATATTAATACCAAGGGAATAGAATGTTTAGGTGAAGAGAACGATAAGGTTTACCTGAAGGCTGAAGCTGGAACTTATTGGGAAGATTTGCTCGATTATGCCCTGCAAGAAGGATTTTACGGACTTGAGAATCTTACGCTGATTCCAGGAACAGTTGGCAGTGCACCCGTACAAAACATTGGAGCTTATGGTATAGAATTGAAAGATGTATTCCATAGTCTCGAAGCCATAGATTTGAAGAGCGGCCTCAGCAGAATTTTTACACTCGATGAATGCGAGTTTGGCTACAGACAAAGCATCTTTAAATCGAGCCAAAAGGGATGCTATATGATTACTTCGGTTACTTTTGCCTTATCGAAGTATTATAATCCTTGTCTCGACTATAAGGATTTGAAAGAATTTTTCGAAGGTAGATTAATTGATACCATTACTCCTCATACTTTACGAGATGCCATTCGACAAATTCGTTTAAAAAAACTTCCCGAGGTAGGAAAAATTGGAAGTGCAGGAAGTTTTTTCAAGAATCCGGTAATTTCGGAAAATTTCTTCCAGAAATTGCTTTCTGAATTTCCTCATGTCAATGGTTTTAAGGTTGACAATGGCATAAAAATTTCGGCAGCCTGGCTGATCAGTCAATGCGGATGGAAAGGATGCCGACAGGGTGATGCAGGAGTTTGGCCCCAGCAACCTTTAGTACTGGTGAACTATGGAAATGCCTCAGGCAAGGAAATTCTTCAGCTTGCCAATAAAATCATTCAAAGCGTTGAAGACCGCTTCGCTATCCATTTAGAACCCGAAGTCAATATTATTTAAAAAAAATTTTTAATGATGACATCCGTATGTAACCTTTTGTTTTTATTTTAGTCAAAAAAAACATCAATAACAGAATGAATAAATTGAAAGCATTTGGACAAAAAGGGTTTATTCATTACATTTTATCGCATCTGGAGGGATTTATCTGGATTTTTGCCTTAGGTGGCATGATGATAAGTCCTGTAACAAGTGAGCAGCATTTTACCTTTTGTCCATTTTATCATCTGGGTTTCAGGCATTGTCCAGGATGCGGTATAGGCCGAAGTATGATCCTTGCCCTGCATGGCAGAATCGAAGAATCACTTATGATGCATCCTTTGGGCTTGATAGCCATAATCATTCTCATCATCCGTACAATTGAAATTTTTTCATCCAAACTATATTATTCATTATGAACCAGAGAATTTACCAGTATTTACCACAGATTGGCCTTGAAGAAGCCATGATGATCGAGAGTTTTACTCAACAACTTTCCGACGACGAAATGCGATATTTTGCAGGAATGTATGCGTCTCGAAGAAGAGACCCTTTGCTGATTCTTCTGTTAGCTCTTATTGGATTTTTGGGAATTAACGGAGTGCATCGTTTCGTCATCGGACAAATCGGCATGGGAATTCTGTACTTGCTTACGGGAGGTTTATGCCTTATAGGTACCATTGTCGATCTCGTCAATCACAAACAGCTTGCTCTTGATTACAACCGTAAAGTAGCCTCGGAAATTTTGATGATGATAAAGCCCAATTCGACCATAACAGCCTAGTCGAGAATGAAAACACGATAGAAATATTTATTAGCCCATGGCATAGGCGGGGGTTCATCGCGAAAAATGCCATAAACACTCGAACCGCTACCGCTCATCGATGCATAAACTGCGCCTTCATCGTATAATTTTTCTTTGATGATTCCTACTTCAGGAAATATTTCGAAAACAAAATCCTCAAAATCATTCACTAATTTTTCTCTCCATCTTTCTAAAGGCAAATTCACGATAAGAGCGGGATTTTCGGCCGGGTGCCTGGGTTGAATATGTGAATAAGCCTCCGCTGTATGGATTTTACAATTCGGTTGAATCAATACCAGATATAACCCTTCGAGAGAAAGTGTAACTGGAGTAAAGACTTCTCCACAGCCCGAAACCAGCATAGGTTTATTGTGAATGAAAAAGGGACAGTCGCTGCCCAGTTGAAGCGCATAATTGGAAAGAGTTTCGTGCGAAAGCCCTAAATGAAACATTTCATTCAGGGCTTTTAATATAAAGCTTGCATCGGATGAACCTCCTCCGAGTCCGGCTTCTGTTGGAATGTTCTTGAGTAGATAAATGGCCACAGGAGTCAGAACATGGTTCTCGAAAAGCAGATTCCATGCTTTTACGCAAAGATTCGATTCAGAGGGAGCAGTAATTGAAAGTCCATAAGAATAAAATTCGAGTTTTTTGCTTTGATCGATCTCTATAACATCAACCAGTGGAATAGGATAAAAAACGCTCAAGATATCATGATAGTTATCGGATCTTTTCCTAATAATGCGTAAACCCAGATTAATCTTTGCGTTGGCGAAAACGATCATTGCATACAATTTATGGCAAAACTAAACTTTTTATGAATAGTCACGAAAGATGTCATGTCTTAAGGAAAGCATATCGCAATAAGCGCGGAGAATTGGGGAATGGGGGTAAATGCCTGAAGATTCTATTATGATCTTGATTGATGGCGCTGGCTGGAAGCAAGGAGAAATAAAATAGTTGAAAAATGTAATAAATAGAGTCTGTCCATACAGTCATCAAAATTTTCAGTAAAAGTATAAATATAATGGTCTAAAAAAATAGAACAACAACATAAGTTTAAAAATTAACGTAAAACTGTCCATTATGAAAAGAACAAGAAGAAAATTTTCAGCTGCATTCAAACTCAAGGTAGTTTTGGAAGCATTAAAAGAACAGAGCACTTTGAGTGAGTTGGCTCACAAGTATGAATTACATCCCAATGTCATCAGCCGATGGAAGGCTGAATTTCTCGACAATGCAGAAAGTGTATTTGATTCAGATACCCAAAAGCCATGAGAACAACAGAAAGAAGATGATCTTTACAAGGAAATTGGCCGTATGAAAATTGAGAATGATTGGTTAAAAAAAAGTTAGGTCCTTTCCTTTAAAATATCGTAGAGCAATGATTGACAGGAATACCAGAGATTTGAGCATGAATGAGCAGTGTAAATTGCTTAATTTGCATCGTTCAGGCATTTACTATCAGCCAAAAAGTGAATCAACTTTGGATCTGGAAATGATGACTCAAATTGATAAGCTACATCTCAAAGACCCCACTTTAGGCACACGAAGAATGAAAGTCATGCTTCAGATGATGGGCTATAAGATTGGACGCACACATGTCAGAACCCTGATGAGAAAAATGTAAATAAAAGTCATTTATTGTCGGCCCCGGACAACTATCATTGATCCTGCAAAATACAAATACCCATATTTGTTAGGCAATAAAATATTACTCGTCCAAATCAGGTCTGGGCTATTGACATCACTTACATTCCAATGGCTCGTGGTTTTATGTATTTGACGGCAATCATGGATATGTATAGTCGCTTTATTTTAATCTGGAGCATATCAAACACGATGGATTCAGCATGGGTAACAGATGTGGTAAAAGAAGCTGTAAAAACCTACGGCAAACCAGAAATTATCAATTCCGACCAGGGAACTCAATTTACGAGCGATGAGTATGTTGATTATGTAAAGAGTTTGGAATCAACAAAAATATCAATGGATGGTAAAGGAAAAGCTATTGATAACATTTTTATCGAAAGATTCTGGCGTACAATCAAATATGATAAAATCTACATTCATTGTCCAAAAAACGGGCTTGAATTATTCCAGATTTGCGAAGAATTTATTAACTATTACAATTTTGAAAGACCTCATCAAACAATTGACTATCAAATACCTAATAATTTGTATCATGAAGCCGCATAGAATTATTAACAAAAAAATGAGTTATGAGTCTCCCCCCAGACCCCCTCTTTTCAACATAATAAATTAACTTTGATAAAAATATTGTCCAGACTCATTGGACCATCTCACCCCCTCGTTTACAAAAACAAACTATCTTTATGAAAAAATTGTCCTAATTGATTAGACCACCTCAATTTTCAACAAATTTAGAATAAAAAATAATACCAATAACAGTTTTAATTAATTAGTTATCAAAAAGTTATTAACAATTTGAGTTTATAGACAGACTCTATTTAAAACTGGAAAGATTTCTGTTGATATTATAACTAACTTAATAACAAAAATCCTATTACAGTGGATTATAGTGCATTCCTCAGGTTGAAGAAATTTAGAAAGAAAATTGAAAATTTGAAAATAGTACAAATCAAAAAACATAGAAGTAAAAATACGGCACGCACCATAGCAAAAACCATTAGCGATAATTTTTACAGACCCCGAAACAGAAAGTAACGGACAACAACAAACGTTGAATTTTATTTGGAAATCATACGAAGTGCCAAATAAACCGACTTCGACAAAGTTTGGAACATTTCCAAAAATATAATTGCGATAGGCGACACTTATATATTTGACCCCAATACTCCCAAAGAGAGTTTGCATAAGCATTGGTGTGTTGACTATATATTAACCTTTGTTTTTATTGATAATGACGGAATTTTGGGAACCTATATTATTAAGCCAAACCAAATCGACTTAGGCAATCCCATCGCAAATTGCAGTTATATGGTTGACCCAAGACATCAAGGACTTGGGATTTGTTGGCACTTACATAATGTGTAAAGATTTGACAAGGAATGAATAAACCTATCGCTAACGGTAGAAAAAATAGATAATTAAAGTTGCATATCTGCTCAAGAATACGATAATTTGAAGTATGAGGAAACTTTTGTAAAAAATCGATTTGCAATAAAAGGATCAGGGGTTCTGAAATTTCATCATGATAAATGATTACTAATCAGGGTTTAGTTTAATGTCGCCATTAGCCGGCAATCTAAGGTCGAGCCATCTGCCCAGGACTCTGTAAATGCTATCCTGAAGTTCGGGAGGAAAATCCTTAATCCTTGACGAGTGCGAACCGCCGGGACAAACCATTTTCACCGCATTAGTCTTTCCCCCTGGATCAACAGCCGTAGCCGACCATGCATCGTTTTGTCCGTATATGTAGAGCATGTAATTACCCGAATCCTTAATCCAACGATCAATGTCGCGCATTGTGGAGGCGTTGAAAACCGCTTGATGCCCCTTTGGCATAGTAAAACTAAAGGTTATATTGGTGGTATCGCTGAGGTAGCGACTGAACGGTTTCACCCTGTAGCCGTACATTCCAATCTCGGTCATAGCTTGGTAAAAGAAAGGGCGAACCTTGTCCACTTCATTCTCTTCGAAAAAGGTAAAGGGGTTAACATCGAGCCAATGCTTAAAAAGCTCCTTTGCGGTTGAACTACTTGCGGGAATGGACGAGCAGCTAAATCCCCACTGCCAGAATGAAAAAGAGTACTCCAGAATGCTCAGGATATAGGCCCTTTCGAGTCCCATCGTGAAATTCCACCCCTTGCTTGCTGCAAGCTCCTCGAAAAGTGGAAGAATTTCATTTTTCCTTTCGAAAAGTTGCACCTGAAAATCGTGTATCCTTTCACGGCATTCAGGCGTCCCAACACTATCAAGAAATTTGTACACCCTTTCGTCTTCGCTTGAAAAGTTCAGTGGGGCCACGTAGGGTATACTAACGTTAACATCGGTGGGATAGAAACGCCGGTGATAAATTGTGGCCTGCCCGCTCTTGCTAATACCCGTTGAAATCCACTTCCCATGGTAGAAAGGTTTAAATGCAGATATTACCAAATGCGCATCAGCCGCTGCCTGCCTAATGTTGAGGTAGCTCCATGGAATGGAGTCCATTGGCCTGCTCTTCGAAAAAAAACGATGCTCGATGGTTATCTGGTTTCCGTCAACAATGCAGGTTACCTCGTTAGCCTTGGAGGTGTACATGGTATAGCCGTCAACAACGACAACCATTGGTTTGTCAAAACCATTATGAGAATAGTAAACCCGTAAGGGAAATGATAGACCATTGGGATTGGAGTGGTCAAGAGGCATTCTAAACCACACCTCGTAGGTTTCCGAAAATAGTTTGTCGGATAGGATTACCCTGAAACTGTCTACCAGCGGTATGGACGAAAGCACTTCTTCCGGCGATAAGGGTTTAGGTTTGTACGAAAGCATAAGCACCATCAAAATCGGCAGGGTAATGCTTAAAATTAGCCTGTGTAACATCTTCAAGCACTTTTGTTGTCGTTGTTTTCGTTTCATATTATTCATGCCTAAATTCAAGTAATTAATGCAACTTTTTGGTTAGACGAATTACGTAATAAAAATTCATTCGAAGATACAAAGTTGAGTTTTTTTGGAGGAGACGGTTGTTAAGTATGTTCGGCACCCTAAGCACATCTTTACCTGCAGTGCCATCGAAGGGAGTTTTCCCCACTCGGCGAAGTTCGCTGAATGCCACCTATGCTTAACAAATGATAGAATATTTATAATTCAATTCATAACGTATTAAGTGGACTTTTAATGAATGTATGATTTGGCAATGTCGGTAATATATATATAGATTTCGGTGGTTTTCAAGGAGTTATGCCCGAGTAGTTGCTGAATATACCTGATATCTGTTCCTGTTTCGAGAAGATGTATGAGCAAAACCCCCTCCCCCATCCTTCCTTATCGACTAGGTCGATCTCACATTATGGATATTTCAGTCCAACTTTCTGATCTAATCGAGAGCTTTTCGTTGGGGGATTTTCTTATTACTCTTTCAAAATCCAGGCGTTTTTGTATTTATTAGGCAATTGCTTTTTGGCTGCACGAGCTGCTTCCATGGTTTCGTATTTATCTAAAGCAGTTCTAAACTTTCCTTCTTTTTCGAAAATAAACGCATTTTTGAATCCATCATTTATCAAATCAATCTGGGCTTGACGAGCTAGTTGAAAATTCGGGTAACTGCCAAATATGAGATAATATTGACCTAGAGAAGCCTGAGAAATATCTTCACGGGTAATATTCGATTTACTGGAAGGTTTCGAAACAACAGAATTAATAACTGAATCAGAAGAGCAAAGGCGTATCTTTGTTTCAGGGTCTTTGCTTTCTCCAAGCCAGAGAGAGACATAACCCTTATATATAGACACACCAGCCGATTTCCAGTGGTTCTTCATGTATTTTCCAGTATTGAATATCAGAGCAGCAGAAGGAGTTACTCCTTTCCATAGTTCAATAATTTCAACCGGACCAGTTTTGTCTTCGGAATAATAAACTACTTCGAAAGCTGACCCAGGATATAGGGTTATTTCTTTGGGTTTATCCCATATCGATCGTCGCTTGGTTTGATCTCTCGGGTAACAAAATGGCGTCCATTGGCCTTTTGAACTCCAGCTATGCATATTACATCCTTTCACGGTATCGGGACGGTTTATGTACAGATCTCTGACATGAAGATAGGCTACATAGGACAAGGATTTGGATAATTCCAATTTGGGAAGTCCTTTTTGCTGTCGTTCCCGATTCAACAGGTTAAATAGCTGTAATTCATCTTCATTCAAACAATAAGTATCAGGGATTTTTTTATCAGGTATGTTCTGTGCGATAGCATTACTCTGAAATATTGCAAGGGTAATGAAAAGAAAAATCCAAAACGCCAGAATGTTGTGATGAAGTTTCATAAACTTTGCCAATAAAATCCAATATTTTCCAGACATATTTCTTAGAGATGAAAGGTTAGGCATTTTTTTATAAAATACGGCATGCACCATTTACGGCATAAGCATCATAAAATTCGACTTTTAATCCGGTTTTTTGCAAATATACTTTTTCGACATGATGTTGAAATTTAGATATATGATTTCGATGAACGAGAGCAATAGCACATCCTCCAAATCCTGCGCCGGTCATTCTGGCACCCATCACTCCTTCGGCCTCCATGGAAGCTTCTACGAGGGTATCGAGTTCAAGGCCAGTAACCTCATAATCAGAATGAAGGCTTTTGTGTGATTCAACCATTAGTTTCCCAAATCGGCGAATATCATTAGCTATCAAGGCCTGAGCAGCATCTTGCGTACGTTGATTTTCGGAGATCACATGTCTGGCTCTTTTGTAATGCATGGGATTGTTGATAGCTGCCCCATACTTTTGAAAATCAGAATAAGATAAGGCGCAAAGAAAATCTATATCTACTTCTTGCCGTAAGTCGGCAAGTGCCTGCTCGCATTCTTTTACCCTCTCGTTGTATTTCGAATCGGCCAATCCTCTTCTTTTATTGGTGTTCATGATAATTAACCGATAATCACCCGTTTTGAAAGGAATGGTGGAAAACTCCATCGAATTGCAGTCGATCAAAAGACAATGGCCTTTTCGACCCATTCCTGAAGCAAACATGTCGAGAATACCACATTGAAGACCTACAAATTCATTTTCGGCTTCTTTAGCAATTTTAACGAGCTCGATCATGGGATAGGTTGATTGGAAGATAAAATCCATGGCGACGGCTGTAACCATTTCGATGGAAGCTGAGGAAGACAAACCGGCAGACAAAGGCAAATCACCGAAGAAATACAAATCCCATCCGCAATCTGGCCATCCAGAGTGCCTTACGAACCTGTCAACCACTCCCATGGGATACTTAAACCAATCTGCCTTGCCTTTTGAGGTTTCTAAACCATAAGGATGCTCATAATGGCTCTTGAAATTCTCCGAATAAAACCGGAAACATTTGTTCGCACTTGGGGCTGTTACAATATATGTTCCCAGTTGAAAAGCCAATGGCATAACAAAGCCGCCATTATAATCGGTATGTTCACCTATGAGATTGATTCGACCCGGAGCAAAAAATACCTTAGGCGAATTGTCATTCCCCACAAAATGACAGTGAAATCTTTCTAAAAGAAATTGAATATCTTTCATTTAGTTGAATATTATTATATCAGAGAGCCATTGCTTGAATTTTCTGTTATTGTAGTACATTGAATTTTTGAATAATCGTTGAACTTTTTCGTTAATTCGAAAAGCAAATATATTCTTGAATTTTATTAATCGAAAATAATTTTAAAAACTTTCTTCGATATATCCAGAGCTCCCGATTTCGGTTTCAATCAGGTTATCGTGGTTTTGATGATTGCGTTATGTATTATCTAAAAAATCATTCTTATCACTCTCTTGACTCCCCATCATCTGCAACTTCTAACCCTTTTTTTAAATTTCTTTTCTTGACGTTAAAATCTAACTGTCTTGGAGACTTGTTAGGTTTGGACAAAACCCTATAGGTCTTTGGCGTCTCGACAAAAAAATTACCGAAGTGCGCTAAGGATTTGAAGGGATTATTGAGGGCATTTCTAAGATAGTATTTTTGTAAAATATAGATAGGCAATTGAAGGGTCAGGAGTTCTGATTTTTTCGATCAAATTCCCTTTTTTAAAAATATCTGACCAGACAAAAATCTTGACGATGAGGCAGTAAAGGATGTTTTGGGTACAAACGGAATGAGAAATCATACACTCCGGCTTTAGTAATAGGAATATGGCAGAAGAATTTTACGATATGGTAATCGATGATTTCTTGATTCATTTCGTTTTTAAACAGAAGTTTATCCACTGTGCCATTGATTTTGCGTCCAAAAATCAACTCAAGACCAATATCTTCAGGTGAAAGTTCGCCAATATCGAGGGTAACTTCTGCATGAAAAGTTTCACCCTGACGCAGGGCAGGATGTTCTGAGCCAGGGAATTTCATGTTTAAAACCAGGATATCTTTCCACAGGCGAGTTACGCGCCGTTTCCAGGCCGATATATTTTTAGCCAATTCGAAATCATTTTGTTTCATCAGTTCACCTCTATCGAAGAGCTTTGTATAAAATTTTTTGTAGTAATCATCCAATTGCCTTTTCATGGTGAAATGAGGAGCAATATTCGCAATGGTATTTTTGACATGGGCTACCCATCGTGATGAAACTCCGTTCCAGTCGGTATCATAATACGTAGGTATGATTTCTTCTTCGAGGGTAGAATAAATGGTTTCGGCATCCAGTTCATCCTGAAATTGATCATTGGTATAGGTGGGTTTCTCTTTAATAGCCCAACCTGCGCCTGGTTTGTAGCCATCGGCCCACCAGCCATCCTGAACGCTGAAATTGACTACTCCATTCATGACTGCTTTTTCACCACTAGTACCCGAAGCCTCCATCAATCGCATGGGTGTATTCAACCACACATCTACTCCTCTGATCAAACTTTTGGCCATTTCCATTCCGTAGTTTTCGAGGAAAATGATTTTCCCAAGAAATTCAGGTTGTTTGCTCACCGTATAAATCTTTTTGATGAGGTCTTGACCCTGTTGGTCAGCGGGATGTGCTTTCCCTGCAAAGATGAATTGTACGGGATAACGTGGATTATTCACGATTTTGGCCAATCTTTCCATATTGAAGAACAACAGGTAAGCCCTTTTGTAATAAGCAAATCTACGGGCAAAGCCAATGGTGAGAGGTTCTACCTTAATGGATTCAAGAACCCTGAAAATCAACTTAGGATTTTCCTGCCGGCGGGTCATGTCATCGTTTACATGTTTCTTAACGAATTTTATCAGTTCTTCTTTCTGATGCATTCTTTCAGCCCATATATTCTCATCACTTACTTCATAAATTTTTTCCCAGTATTTGGGATTCGATTGATTCAGTATATAGTCCTTTCCAAAAGTATGTGCATATATTCTTTGCCAATCGATAGAAGCCCAGGTAGGGAAATGAACTCCATTGGTAACATGGCCAATATGAAGTTCTTCAGGGAAATAACCTTCGAACATTTTTACGAACATTTTCTGGGTAACCGTTTCATGGATTCGGCTTACTCCGTTCACTTCCTGGCAAAGATTGATAGCCAGAACACTAACCGAGAAATTTTCCTGGGTATCATTAGGATTGATTCGCCCAAGCCGTATAAATTCCTCCCATGAAATGGTTAGCCTGTCGGCATAATGTGGAATATAGGCTCTTAGCAAGTCTTCAGTGAATGTATCATGGCCGGCGGGAACAGGGGTATGGGTAGTAAAGAGGCTGGTCGATCTTACTATTTCGATTGCCTGATTGAATGTCAATTTTTCGTTCTGAACCAGATCTCTCAGCCGTTCGATTCCGATGAATGCAGCATGGCCTTCGTTTAGGTGATATACATGAGGTCGAATATTAAGTTCATGTAAAAGGCGAATTCCGCCCACCCCAAGTAATAATTCTTGTTTCAGACGGTTTTCCCAATCGCCTCCATAAAGAAAATGTGTAACACTTCGGTCGATCTCGAGATTTTCGTCAATTTCGGTATCGAGCAGATACAGGGGGATTCGTCCAACTTCCACCAACCACGCTTTTGCATACATGGTACGACCCGGAAATGCTATACTTACCTTTATCCAATTACCATCGGCATCGCGAACAGGTATCAGCGGCATGTGCGAAAACTTTTGAGGAGAACTCTTGGCAATCTGATCCCCATGAATAGAGATTTCCTGTTGGAAATAGCCATACCTGTATAAAAGCCCAATGGCTATGATATTCTTATTGCAATCGCTGGCCTCTTTCAGATAATCACCTGCTAATATGCCTAAACCTCCAGAATAAATTTTCAAACTGTCGTGAATCCCATACTCCATACTGAAATAGGCCACAACCTTTGGATCTTTGTTGACAGCTTGGGCCATGTATTGATCAAATTGGGCAACAATGGTATCGAGTTTCGTTAAAAATTCCGTATCGTTCTCCAATTTTTTCAATGCATCAAGAGGCAACGACTCGATAAGAGCAATTGGGTTCTGTTCGCAATCTTCCCATAATTGTTTATCTATCATCGAGAACAATTCTATGGCATTGTTATTCCATGACCACCACAGATTTTTCGACAAACGTACCAGGCCCTCCAATCGTGGTGGAACACCCGGATCTACCATAATCTTTCTCCATGAAGCCTCGGCTTTTTCGGCTATCGCAACCGGATGTCCAACAGCCATGCGAGGACGAAATAAATCGCTGCGCGCCATGGCTTTTTCGATTGCTGCCGAATAGGCTATCCAATATTGGTCTATCATGTTTTCCCAAACAAAATCTCGCGCCATGGCATTGGCTCTTACTCCTATTTGATGTAATTCTTCGTCTGACTTTTGAGAATATTCTTTAATCGTAGCCGCAATTGCCTCACAAAACTCCTCGTAGTTATCTTCGTTTCGGGTTAGCACCCTTACCATATCGTTCGGTGAATCGTAATTCTGTAAAACCCATTGACCAAAGCCTGCTAATGATGTAGTCACAGTTGGAACATGATAAGCAATGCTTTCCAGAGGGGTGTAGCCCCATGGTTCATAGTAGGAAGGGAAAACCGATAAATCACATCCTAATAAAAGATCATAATAAGATTTATTGAAAATGCCATCTTGATTATCGAGGTAGGCAGGTACAAAAATCACTTTGATGCGGCTTTTGGCGCTATTTGTAAGCTGATTTTTCTTTATTGCTGATAGAATTTGGTCTTGTTCGGGTTCGTAGAGGTTATGAGTAAGGAACTCGTTTTCGGTAGGGACGATAGGTTCTTTTTCTTCCAGACGGTTTTTCAAGACAGGATTGGGTCCTTTATTGGTAAAGGGTACCATAAGCCATGCAATGATTTGTCGGTCGCCTCGATAGTTTTTATCGAGATAACCCAAGGCATCGATGAAAGCATCGAGGCCTTTGTTACGAAATTCGTAGCGGCCACTCGTAACCACCATGAAAGCATCATCCCTTATGTCCTGGCCTAAAAGTGTTCTGGCCGTGTGGATGAGAATTTTGCGAGCTTCGATGCGCTGGGTCTCGAAATCAGAATCTGGAATCAATGAAACATCGAAACCATTGGGTGTAATATAATCTACATCTCGGCCGAAAAACTTACGCGCTTCGGCTGCCGAAATATTGCTTACGGTTGCAAGAATATCGGTATTCAAAGCAGCGGTTTTTTCGAGTGAATATTTTGCAACAACACCTAATTCACGTGCTATGGTTTCAGGATTATAGAACTCCAGATTGCGGTATAAAGGCCAGTTATGCCCCGAAATGGATCTGCCTAAAACAGTGGCATGAGTGGTAAAAACTGTAGCAATTTGTGGAAGATTTTCTTTTAAATAAAGAATTGTACCTCCACTCATCCATTCATGACAATGAGCGACTACTTTCTCCTGAGGGAATACTTCATATTCGTAAAAACTCTCGATGACTTTCCCAGCCGCATATCCAAACAACAGAGGTTCTATGTAATCCCAACCTCCTGTAATGGAATCGAGTCCGAATTTTTCCCATAAATGAGCCAATATTTTGTCTTTTTGAGGGAACAAGGAAGTGAAATCTACCAAAATAGCCACGGCACCCTTCTTTCCCTTAAATCTACCAAGTCTTACTTTCAATCCTTCAGAAGTTGCCTGCATACGCCACGCTCTGTACAAAAGGTGGTCTTCCTCGAAATACGGATTCGTATGGGTTTCCATCCATACGTCGGGTCCAATTACAATATAGTTATCATCCAGTTCCTTTTTTATTGTACCAGCCTTGGTGGCTAAAACAGTAAAAATTCCACCAATCTTGTTACATACTTCCCAACTGACCTCAAAAAGATAATCGGGTTTTATTATTTCATTAGCAGCCATCGCAATTCTTTTAGTTAGGAATGTTTGATAAATGAATCGACAACAAAGATACTCCCTTAGTGCAACATTATTTCTGAATATGCAAGAGGATTTCTTCAACAGCCTCACTCAAGGCCTTTTTCGAAACCTTTTTAATTTCATGAGCCAGTTCTTTAACTTCTTCTCCTCTTTGTTTGGTCAGATTACGAAGAATTTTATCGGTTACTTCTTCAGCCGAGTTGGCTATGATTTTTGCGATAAATTCCGAATCAGTATTTTTTAGTGCACTTTTCAGCTTTCGATCACTAAAATGAATTAAATCGGAAGGTTGTGCCATTAACTTAGATGATTTTTTATCGCTTCTAACAAAATGAGGTGCTTGAGTTACAAAAGGAAGAGGTGGTCCGGAAATATTGTTGAATTCATATACACTTTTCAGTGAAGGCCATCCTTCATATTCGAGTTTTCCAACCGAATTCTTTTCTACTCTAATAATAAAATCGGATAAAACATTCATATAATTAATATAGGCTTCGTAAGGCGAAGGATAAGGATTGAAGTATTTGTGAACTTCACCATCGGAGAACCATTTTGTACACATATAATAGAAATGATCGCTGGTTTGGAGATAGAGCCAATCTTTCCAGATGGAAGGGTCATCGCAGGCGTAAACTTTAGATACCAGCGCGTAGAGGTTCGAAACGGCTTCTTCCTGTAGTTCATTGCCCAGCCAGGCAGTGAGGTCTCTTTCTTCGTCGGCCCAGGATGTAGCATGAGGAACGTGAATGGGAGCTACCGGCTGATGTAGGCTGGCAATTTCGGTTGGAGTATGAAATTCGAAGTTTGATTGGGTTAGTATGGTTTTCGGCAATGCTTCTAAAAATTCGAAAATTCCAGTTTCTTTCCAGTGATGTTCACCAAAAGTTTCATAATCGAGAAAAATATTAACTAATTCCTGATTGGGATCGAAGGCATTGAGCCAACTAACATACTTTTCGGCCGTAAGCGGCCATTCTGACCATGCTTTGTTTGAAAAGCGAAAACCAATGTCGTCGCTTAATCGAAAATTACGTAACAGGACTCTAAGCCTGGGATTCAAGGCATTGTAATACAAATAATTTGGACTCCTCCATCCCAGTATATGTTTTGCCCCTTCTGCCAGAATAGAGTAAAAACCCATTTCGGCTATGGTTGCTCCAATTTCATCCGAATAGATAAGCTCAGTATTGCGGAATGAAGTAGGTTTGATCCCGAAAAGTTCTTCGACTCTTTGTGAGTGCATGAGGATTTGCCTTTTAAATTCTTCCTTGTTTTTTAAGCCTGCAAGCGAATGTCCATAAGTTTCGGCTAAAAACTCCACCTGCCCAGTTGCAGCAAGCTGCTTAAAACTATCCAAAACCTCGGGGGTATATTTTTCGAACTGTTCTATTGCAGTCCCAGAAATCGAGAAACAAACCCTGAAAGCTTGGCCATGCCTTCGAATGAGAGTTAAAAGCAATTTATTTGCTGGTAAATAGCATTTTTCGGCAACTCTGCGAATGATAAAGCGATTTTGATATTCATCATAATAATTTGAATCATTACCTATGTCGAAAAATCTATAAGTCCTCAATCGAAAAGGCTGATGGATTTGAAAATAAAGGCAAATTGATCTCATAATAGGATAGTTTATAGATTAATTGGATGAGGAGAGTCTGATAGCTCTCTCATAGACCTGTTTTACGAGAAAAGCCGCATTTTCCCATTTCAGATTGTCAACTTCTGATTTTCCTTCTCTGGTAGCCATTTCGGGCAGTTTAGGGTAGGCAAGCAGTCCATATATGGCATCAGCCAGGGCATTTACATCCCAAAAATCTACTTTTATAGCATGCTTGAGAACTTCCGACACACCCGATTGTTTCGAAATAACGACCGGTACATTGCTTTGCATGGCTTCGAGCGGAACTATCCCAAAAGGTTCAGAAACCGATGGCATCACGAATACATCGGTCATCGCCAAGAGTTTGTTTACTTCATTTCCTTTTAAGAATCCAGTAAAATGGAATTTTGTACCCATCTTGAGTTTGGCTACACGTCGTATCATTTTTTGCTGCATATCGCCTGTTCCTGCCATCACAAAACGGACATTGGGATAGCGATCCAGAACCTTGCGTGCCGCTTCGACGAAATATTCAGGGCCTTTCTGGAAGGTTATGCGTCCTAAAAAGGTGACGATTTTGTCGTCGAGATTACGTTCAACCGTCGGACTTTCCATATTGTCTGCCGGTTCTACGGCATTATGCACTGTGATGATCTTATCGGGATCGATGTGATATTTTTCGATACAGATATTGCGGGTGAAATTGCTCACACTAATCACAAAATCGGCTTCTTCCATTCCTCTTTTTTCGATTTCATAAATCTCGGGGTTTACATTTTGGCCGCTACGATCGAACTCAGTGGCATGAATATGAACGATAAGTGGTTTCTTGCTGACATTCTTTGCCGCAATACCAGCCGGATAAGTTAACCAGTCATGGGCATGAATTACATCGAATTCTTCTTTAGCTGCCAAGGCCGAACCAATGAGAGCATATCGGGAGACTTCTTCTAGAAGCCGCGGCCCGTATTTACCAGAAAATTCATATTTCCGGCTCAGGACGTGTTGTTCATCCCTATGCTTGTTCAATTCTTCCCTGATCTTCATGTCTTCGAATTTTTCAGGACTCACATAAGGAATGATAGTGGAAGAGATTTCCATGTATTTTATTCTGTCCCATAATCCCTTAAATTCAGAGTCATTGGGATCGACGACTATGTCGCTGGCATCCACCAGTCTTACGGCAGATTGATCTTCGTCTCCATAGGCTTTGGGAACAACAAAGATCACCTCCACACCGTGTTTCATCAATCCTTTAGTAAGGCCATAACAGGCCGTTCCTAAACCACCTGTAATATGAGGGGGGAACTCCCATCCAAACATCAATACTCTCATAGCTTTTATGGATTTTAATTCATTTATATTTATTTTTCGTAATGTTCGATTAAGTCGTGCATGGTAAGCAATGCTGCTACGCTCCATGCTTGAGAAATAGCTCCTGCGGGCTTGTGTGGAGGATCACCATCGTAAATTTCCGAAATAGTACACAATCCATGTTCGGTCATTTCGGGTTCGAATCCATTGTACAGATTTTTTATGAACGATAATCCGCCTTTGCCATGAATGCGCAAGTAGCCCTCGACAAAGAATCCCAATAGCCAAGGGAAAGCACTCCCCTGATGGTAGGCGAGATCCCGGTCAATTTGATTGCCAGCATATATTCCTTTGTAATCGGGGTGTGTTGGAGTTAAAGTACGCAAGCCTCGAGGGGTTAATAATTCATGCCTTACCCTGCTTAATATTCCTTTGCGGATTTCCTCCTTCAGAGGAGTATATTGCATTGCTGTAGCAATTACCTGATTGGGGCGCATGGTCCAGTCTTTAAAGTTACCATCTGTATAATCGGCCAGATAGCCTTTGTCTTCATCCCAAAAATTAGCAGGAAAATTATTATTGAGCCTCTTTATTACCGGAGTCCATCTTTCGACGAAAACCTTGTCGGAAGCTCTTCTGGCCGCTGCAATAGCAAAACTTATACCATTGTACCACAATGCATTCGCTTCGACAGGACAACCTATACGAGGTGTTATAGGAACTCCTTCAATGATGGCATCCATCCAGGTAAGAGCTACTCCGGGCGCACCACCATAGATTAGACCATCTTCTTGCATGTGAATATTATATTCTGTCCCTTTTCTATATCCTTCGAGAATTTGTATGATGGCCGGGCCAAATTCCTTCCATACCGATGAAATCCTCCGAGTTTTGCAGGCATACTTCTGTACTGCCCAAATAAACCATAAAGGAGCGTCGATGGAGTTATACACTGGTTTTTCTTTGCTCAAGATATTTGGGAAAAGAGGACCCTTGAGCTCTGACAAATGAGATTGCAGCACTTCGTGGCATAATCTGGAATTGCCGACCGTCAATGTAAGACCAGGAAGTGAAATGAAGGTATCTCGACTAAATCTTCCAAAATAAGGATAACCTGCTATTAACTGAGTTTTGCCGTCACGGTGAACAATAAACTGCTGAGCTGCATTTTTCAGGCAATTCAAAAAATTACTGCGCGACAAGCGTCTGCGAACCTCCAGGTTAAAAATGGCTTTCAGCTTCGAAATGTCGGCTTCGGTCGTCCCTGCCGAAAATATTACGTTTTCTCCTTTTTTTAGGTTCAATTCGAAATAGCCTGGGGTGAAAAGATCTTCGTGCGCTTCATAGCCTCTTTCGATCTCTTTTAAATATTCCACATCGTAATACCAATCAGGAACATGAAGATATTCAATCGCCTCTTTCGAGAATTGCATATATAAAGGTGTATAGCCTTCGTACATCTTTACCATTATTCCTCCGGGCACTCTTTGAGCGTTAGTATTGGCATTTAAATTGGCATGGGTTAGAAAATGAATATTCCGAAAGGCTAAAAAGGGTTTAAAACGAATCTTCGTAGGCGACTGCCCATCAACAAGCGTATATTTGATCAAAACCCTGTCCTCATTCATGGCAAATACGAGTTGCCTCGTAATGACCATATTGCCTATTCGATAGGTAATTATGGGTACATGGTCAATTTCATATTCTCGTGCATATTTATGGCCTTTGGGATTGTATATTCCTCCCTTGTATCTTCTTATCGCCAGATTGAATTCGCTTCCTTCATCGACGATACTTTCATCGAGATTCGAAAGCAACAGATGATTATCATCGTCTATGCCAGCTTGTGGACAAATGAGCAGACCATGATATTTACGCGTATTACACCCTATGATGGTTTGAGAAGCATAAGCACCGGCACGATTCGATCGTAAAATCTCGCGTGCAAGTGAAAACTCAAGGTTAATAAGTTGATCTTTAACAAATTTAATATAACTCATACAATGAATTTCTAAAAGTCATAGGCCATTTTGAGAATGCAAATAAACATATTTCAAATGAAATATAAATTAACTTTCGAAAACAATTCTAACAGCAAATATGCTAAAATTTCCTTTTGCTTCCATGCATTCTTCGTAATTTTACACCTTCTTTCTACAATTTCTGCGGTTTGTTTAAATTTATAAAAGTATTAAAAAAATCCCTGAAATGCAACGTTTTCAACAGAAATTGAGGGTTATATCGATTTTAACTCTCCTCTTGCCTTCCCTCATCCTCTTATCCCAGAAAAAACCACTTACTCATGAGGTTTATGAAAAATGGAACTCCATTCCGTATAAATGCATAAGCCCGAATGGAAAGTTTGTAGCTTTTACCATACAGCCTGCAAGAGGTGATGGCTTCCTTCATTTGTTCAATGTTTCCGACCATCAGGTAAAAGTTTTTCCCAGAGGGGTTAATCCCGCATTTTCTGACAACAATTACGTGATATTTAGCGTTAAACAGCCTTATGATACTTTGAGAAAATTGCGTTTGAAAAAGATAAAAGAAAATGACTTACCTCTCGATTCCCTCTTCATTCTTTCACTTACCACTGATAACCTGCTCAGGTTTCCCCATCTCTATAATTTTAAATTGATGGAAGAAAGCCCTTTGGTTTGTTTCAAAAGAAAATTTACCCCCTCAGATACAAGTTCTTCCGATAGCACCAAATATCATCCTCCTAAGAAAAAAACATCTTATCAACTCGGTATTTTCGAATCATTCGATAAACCATGCTGGTTTTTCCCTTATATTGAAGATTATGCTACACCCCGATTAAACGGGCCTGTGGCCTTTGTTCAAAAGCTACCCGAGAATGATTCTTCTGGCCTTTATATTTTTAATCCTTTAAAAGGCCAGACAATCAAAGTTTTTCAAAAGCCCGGAAAGATCAAAAATCTAAGTTGGAACGAGACAGGAACATTGCTTAGTTTCTCATATTCAACAGACACTTCTTTTCGCTCGAATATTTGCTTATACTTGTATGGAGTAAATAAAAATGAGAGTCAACTTATAGCAGATTCTGCAATTTTGTCAGTTTCTACTGCCAGCGTTAGTCCATATTACAATCCCTGGTTTTCTCAAGATGGAGAAAAATTGTATTTCGCATATTACTATCCACCAGAAGAGTCTAAAACAGACACGCTTCATCTTCCCGAAGAAATTGCAAGGTTGGACATCTGGAGCTGGAGTGATCCCTTGCTGCAATCAGAACAACTCAAAAATCTCGAAAATGAAAAGAAGCGCTCCTATGTTTGCATGTATGATATCAAAAAAGAAAAGATAATTTTAGCAGGAAGGGACACCATCTCTCAAATTTCCATTTATATGAAGGGAAACTCGAGATACGCTCTGGGAAGCAATCCCCTCCCCTATTCTCAGCTGAAATCGTGGGATGGCAGCTATTATGACTACTATTTAATAGATTTACAGAATGGCAAGGCAAAACTCATCGAAAGAAAGGTTGCCGATTATGTCAGCCTTTCGCCTTATGGCTACTTTTATATTCGATATCATTCGAATGATTCATGCTGGTATGCCACAAATTTAAAGAACAACGAATGCATCCCGCTTACCAAAGGGTTGTCAGCATGTTTCGCTCTCGAAGAATACGACATGCCTTCCCCTCCTCCCTCCTATGGTATTGCAGGATGGGCAACTAATGACGAATTTGTGTTGATTTACGATAAATATGATATATGGAAAATAGATCCTAAGGGGAAACAAGCTCCCGAAAATCTCACTCGCTTCTATGGAAGAAAAAATAAATTAAAATTGAGGTATTTGAAAACCAACCCAGAAGAAATTCATATTGACCTCGAAAAGCCTCTATTGCTTGCCGGGTATAGCTATATCGATAAAGACATATACATTTTAACACTTTCTCCTCGATTAAAACGTGAACCTTCCATATTAACAGGAGGCAAATGCTGGATAAGCAATTTGATAAAATCAAGGAATTCAGACACTTTTCTATTTACAAAGGAAACATTTCAACAATTCCCCGATCTATGGTATGCCCAAAACGACTTTAATATTATGGAGCAGATTTCACAAGCCAATCCACAGCAATCAGAATATCAATGGGGAACTGTGGAAGTGGTGAAATGGATATCACCTCAAGGTGATTCTTTAGATGGTTTACTCTATAAACCTGAAAATTTCGATTCGACAAGGCAATATCCAATGATTGTCTATTTCTATGAGAAGAGTTCGCAAGATCTATACAGCTATTTTTCACCTTTACCATCGCGGTCTATTATTAATCCTACTTATCTCGTTAGCAATGGATATCTGGTATTTGTGCCCGATATAGTATATAAGAGCGACAATCCGGGAAATGATGCTTACGACTGTGTAATGAGCGGAGTTCTATCCTTATCGTCCTCAGGCTTTGTGGATAAGGATCGTATTGGATTACAGGGTCATAGCTGGGGTGGATATCAAGTGGCTTATATTATTACACGCACCGACCTATTCGCCTGTGCCATGGCTGGTGCACCAGTTGCCAATATGATTAGTGCTTACGCTGGAATACGAGGGGAATCGGGAAAAAGTCGGATGATACAATACGAAAGATCACAAAGCAGGATTGGAGGTAGCCTTTGGGAGAAACCTTTGAAATTTATCAATAATTCTCCTTTATTTTTTGCCGATAACATTCATACTCCCCTTCTCATCTTGCATAACGATAATGATGGAGCTGTACCCTGGTCGCAGGGGCTGGAGTTATTTAGCGCTATGAGGCGTTTACAGAAACCATGCTGGATGCTTGTATACAATAAAGAAGACCACAACCTGAAGGAAAAATCATGGGGAAACCGCATGGATTTGACTCAACGAATGTACCAGTTTTTCGATCATTATTTAAAGGGAAGTCCTGCTCCTCAGTGGATGAAGAAAGGCATTCCAGCTATTCGAAAAAGTATCGATAATGGATTGAAATTCGATGAAAATGATTAATACTCGCTATTATGTATGAACACGTCACCAACCTTAGAGTTAGATATGTCGAAGTAGATTCGATGGGTTATGTTTATCATGGGAATTATGCCTCCTATTATGAAGTCGGACGCACCGAACTTATGCGCAACCTTGGAAGTTCCTATAAAAAATTGGAAGATGAAGGAGTATTGATGCCTGTTATCCATCTCGAATGCCATTACATAAGGCCAGCTAGGTATGACGATGAAATTAGAATTGTTACCCGAATTCAAAAATTTACACATACTCAAATCACTTTCTCTTATAGAATCTATAACCAAGACAATCAATTGATCAATGAAGGGTCAACAACCCTCGTATTTGTCAATAGCCAAACCATGAAACCTCGAAGGTCACCCAAGTGGTTTGCCGAAATAATCGAAAAAACTCTGACCAATTGAAAATAATGCTTCGCATTTTATAAAATACAAAATTCGAAATGCCACGGAACTTTTCGACAGATTGTATATGATGGGAATCACTCAAAGCCACAGCGCAAAGAAAATGAATGATTTATCCGTTCAATTTGGAGAAAGCATAGAATATAATCACAATGCTTCCTACACTTTCAATCACTCTGAATTGGACAGGCGGTCTGGCAATACCTTTTATCGAGATGAATTATTCAACCAAAGACCATTAATTATTTTAGCGATGGTCATTAATCCTTTTCACGATAAAAAAATTTCTAGCCGAAAATTTTAGAGTAGAAGAAAACTCTTAGTCGTCCACAATCTTCTTCTCTCTTATTGTAAATTTTGTGAATAAATTCCCCGCGTCTCATTGGGGAATGTATTCCTGAAGAGCAAGGATTTTTGTCGGCTTTGGGAGTAGAAAAATCAAGGCAAATCTCCGAACATTCACTGGCACAATCTAATAGCATGGTAACTTTAAGCAATGTTGACTTTATGGAATACCAATGCACCAAAGTTTTTCCTTGTTGCGAATTTGCAAAATCTTATTTCTCTTCTGGAGAGCAGTTATACGATAGGGTTATCAAAAATCGGCCGATAGGATATTCGAAAGAACTGCCAAATCCACTATTCGAAAAATAATTCGTCGAAAGATTCTACAGAGGGTAAAGCCCGCTTTTTTTATTTTTGCCATCCATATAAAAAAAATAAAATGGAAGGAATTGAATTCAATTGGGATGAAATCCGTGAACAACTCAAGGGAGATCTTTTTATAGAAAAAACGATGCGGCTGATACATGCAACAGATGCATCGGCTTACCGGGAAATTCCTTTAGCTGTAGCAAGACCACGCGATAAGTCTGACTTATTAACCTTGATTCGTTTTGCCCGTAATCATCGTATTTCTTTAATACCAAGAGCTGCAGGGACTTCTCTGGCAGGCCAGGTAGTAGGGAATGGCATTGTGGTAGATATGGGAAAATATATGAATCGTATACTCGAGATCAACCCCGGCGAAAAATGGATACGAATAGAGCCCGGCGTGATACTCGATGAGATGAACAAAATATTGAAGCCTTTAGGATTATATTTTGCTCCAGAAACCTCAACTTCTAATCGTTGCATGCTTGGAGGCATGGTGAGTAACAATTCATGTGGTGCTCATTCATTAATCTATGGCAGCACAAGAGACCATTTGCTGGAGATAAAGGCTATGTTGAGCGATGGTAGCGAAGTGGAATTCAAAGATCTTTCTCCTGCGGAATTCCTGGCCAAACTAAGTGGCAATCAGCTCGAAAATAAATTATATCGTCAAATTTATCATATTTTATCCGATCCTGAAAACCAGGAAGAAATCCGAAAAGAATATCCCGATCCTAGTGTTCGTCGTCGAAATACAGGTTATGCCATCGACTCTTTGCTCGAGTGTCAACCATTTAAACCCGATGGTGCTCCATTCAACTTCTGCCGTTTAATAGCAGGCTCGGAAGGAACACTTGCTCTAATAACGGAAATTAAGCTAAGTTTGGTTCCCTTGCCGCCTCCAGTTTCAGGGCTTGTTTGCATTCATTTAGAAAATGTAAAAGACGCATTATATGCAAATCTCATTGCACTGAAATATCATCCCGTTTCGGTTGAACTAATGGATAAAACGGTTTTGGATTTAACCCATGAAAACCGTGAGCAGGACAAGAATCGTTTTTTTGTGCAAGGTAATCCTGGGGCTATTCTAATTGTAGAATTTTATGAAAATACTCTCTCGGAGATGGAAGTAAAAGTTGAGGCCATGAAAACGGAGATGATACAGGCTGGGTATGGTTATGCTTTTCCACTCATCACGGGAAAGGATATTCAACGCGTTTGGGCTTTGCGAAAAGCCGGGCTGGGAGTTTTATCGAATATGCCCGGCGATGCTAAACCCGTTCCTGTCATAGAAGATACCGCAGTAAATCCCGAATTACTTCCAGCTTATATCGAGGAATTCGATCGAATCCTCCAGCGTTTGAATTTATCCTGTGTTTATTATGCACATATCGGCAGTGGTGAACTACATCTAAGACCTGTTTTGAACCTAAAAGACCCGGAAGATGTGAAACGCTTTCGAGAAGTGGCTCAGCAAACAACTTTGCTAGTAAAAAAATACCGAGGTTCATTGAGTGGAGAACATGGTGACGGACGGTTACGGGGTGAATTCATTCCTCTAATGGTTGGGGAACGTAATTACAGACATTTAAAAGAAATTAAAAACACATGGGATCCTGAAGGAATATTCAATGATAGAAAGATCATCGATACTCCTCCTATGGATACTTCGCTTCGTTACGAACCAGGGAAGGCAACCAAAGATATCGAAACCATATTCGATTTTTCGAACGATCGAGGAATTATCAGGGCAGTTGAGAGATGCAACGGTTCGGGCGATTGCCGAAAGACAGAAGTGATGGGAGGAACCATGTGCCCAAGTTATATGGCTACTCGCGATGAAAATGCAAGCACTCGCGCCCGAGCAAATTTACTGCGTGAAATGCTTACCCATTCCGAACAGAAAAATCCATTCAACCACAAAGAACTCTATGAGATAATGGATTTATGCTTATCGTGCAAGGCATGCAAATCAGAATGCCCATCGAATGTAGACATGGCAAAATTAAAAGCCGAATTTCTTCAGCATTATTACGACGCAAACAGCATTCCCTTCAGAACATGGGCTGTAGCCAATATTTCGACTCTTTATCGATTGGGTAGCCTGATTCCTGATTTCACTAACTTCTTACTTGCCAATAAATTTACCTCCTCTCTTTTGAAGAGAATCCTGAATTTTGCCCCTCAAAGACAAATACAAACACTCAGTGGTGTAAATATCAAGAAGCAAATAACTCGTTATCAGAATTCAAAGATGTTTCCCAAGGGTAAGGTCTATTTTTTTAACGATGAATTTACCCATTATACCGAAGCCCATATCGTTATAAAAGCCATCATGTTACTGAATCGTCTGGGCTATGAAGTGATTATCCCACAGCATAAACCGAGCGGCCGTTCCTTTATTTCGAAAGGACTCCTCCGCAGAGCAAAAAAATTAGCTATTAGTAACATTTTGATGCTTAAAGATATAATTACTGAACAAACACCTCTTATTGGAATAGAACCTTCAGCTATTCTTTCGTTCCGGGATGAATACCCCGATCTATGTGGGCAGGATTTAAAGGAAGATAGCTTACGGCTGGCTTCTAATTGCTTGATGATTGACGAATTTATCGACAAAGAATATAAAGCTGGCAGAATTACATCATCTCAATTTACTGATAAACCGCTTTCGATAAAACTCCATGGGCATTGCCAACAAAAGGCCATAGCTTCAACACAGGCTACTATTTCCATGTTATCTATCCCCAAAAACTACAAAGTAGAGGAAATCCCTTCGGGCTGTTGTGGAATGGCCGGCTCATTCGGATTTGAAAAAGAACATTATGCCTTGAGCCAAAAAGTTGGCGAATTGGTCCTGTTCCCCGAAATACGAAAAACACCCGAAAATGTCAAGATTGCTGCTGTAGGAACATCGTGCAGAAATCAAATCCTTGAAGGTACAGGCAGGCAAGCCTTACATCCGTTGGAAATCTTATGGGAGAGTTTGATCTCGGATTTTGAAATAAAAACCTGATTGCCAATGCCGCAAGTGCCATTGCAAACTATATTGATACGGCCAATGGTGTGCGGGCATAGAATGTTACTCGGCCTCTAACTTTAAAAATTGAAGTTCGGATTGTTGGAATTTGCGAGAAAGAAAAATTCAAGTCAGCACAAACCATATTTATTACGATGATTACTTGATTTTTATGGCAAAAGGAATCGAAAGTGATCTCAAGGTTAATAAACAAAAACAACCTTATGAACATCTTCGAGAGGTATTCAACCTGTCAGTAGCCTTTATTGTTTAGATGGATTAATAAGCGAGCTTGCTTATCTGACAACTATACCATTCACATCACTAAATATTTCAACAGCACTGTCATAAAACGATTTTCGAACCTTCAAATGAATAAAGCATTTTTCACCATATTCGGATTCGGCAATTTGAAACTTATACTGCTTTATCTTTCGCATCACAACCTCCATTGAAGAATAATCAAATTCCAGATAAAGACTCTTTATTTCATATCCTGTAATTTTGGCAACCTTGCCTATGGCTTCTGAGGCTGCTGTTTTATATGCTTCTATCAAACCCGAAGTTCCTAATTTCGTTCCACCATAATATCTTACCACCACAATAAGAACATTTGTGATTCCTGCAGATAAAATCTGACCGTAAATAGGTCTGCCAGCCGTTCCCGAAGGTTCACCATCATCATAATAGCGGTACCTCTCCCGTTGCCTGCCCAAACTCCACCCAAAACAGTGATGAGTAGCATCAGCATATTGCCGTTTGATTGCTTTAAGATGAAAGTCGATCTCTTCTTCATCCTTCACGGGAATGGCAAAAGAAATAAAACGACTTCCCTTGCTTTTGAAATATCCTTCACCTGAATTTTCAATGGTTAGAAATGCATCTTCATCCATAGGGGCAAATTTACAATCAAGATGCAAATCCGGCAACGTCTATGGAATTTTTAAGCATAATACATTGATATATACTTATTTAAGCCCTAAATGAATCATTAAGAAATCTTAAATTGTTCGTAAATTTCTTAAAGAATGTTAAATTTTTTTTTGAAAAATGATACAATTTATTAAAAACCTTTATAATTTTGCAGAGTTAATTTTAAAACCAAAAACCGCTATGAAAAAATTAAATCTTTTCCTTTTAGCAGGTGCAGTTGCTCTGATTGCCGCTTGCGGACCAAGTGCAAAAGAAAAAGCTGAAAAAGCTCGTCAGGATTCCATTCGTATTGCCGACTCAATTGCTAAAGTAAAGGCTTACGAAGACAGTATTGCTGCTGCTCAAGCCGCTGCTGAACAAGCTCGTCTGGATAGTATCGCTCAAGCTGAAGAAGCTCAGAAACCGAAGAAAAAGTAAGGAAACTTCTGATTGTCAGAAATAAAAAAGGGAGTGTATATTCGTACATTCCCTTTTTTATATTCACCTAAAGAGGTATTAAATTTGATGGCAGTTTCAGAATTCACCAATGTTATGCAATTCAAACTGGTTTCGGAATATCAACCCACGGGTGATCAACCCGAAGCAATACGCCAGCTTGTCGAAGGAATAGAAAGAGGCGACAAGGCTCAGGTATTACTCGGTGTTACGGGTTCAGGAAAAACATTTACCATCGCTAATGTCATTACTCAAGTAAATCGTCCTACTCTTGTGCTGAGCCATAATAAAACCCTTGCAGCTCAGCTCTACGGAGAATTTAAACAGTTCTTCCCCGAAAACGCCGTCGAATATTTTGTTTCATATTATGACTATTATCAGCCCGAAGCTTACTTACCTGTTACAGACACCTACATAGAAAAAGACCTTTCCATCAATGAAGAAATCGAAAAACTTAGACTAAGTACGAGTTCATCCCTTTTATCTGGTCGAAGAGATATTATTGTAGTTTCATCGGTTTCTTGCATTTATGGTATAGGAAATCCCGATGATTTCAACCGCCAGGTCATTCACTTACAGAAAGGACAAATCGTCGGCCGTAGTAAAATACTCTTAGATTTGGTAGCTGGGCTCTATTCGCGTACCGTAAACGACTTCAAAAGAGGGACGTTCAGAGTGAAAGGAGATGTGGTCGATATTTTTCCTGCTTATGCCGACAAAGCTTACAGAATCATGTTCTGGGGTGATCAGATTGAAGAACTTCAAATTTTCGATCCACTTACGGGATATAAAATCTCGGACGAAGATAATTTGCTGATTTATCCCGCAAATATCTTTGTTACTTCGCACGAACAAATGGTAAAAGCGATTCATAACATTCAGGACGATTTGTTCAAACAAGTGGAGTATTTTAATCAAATTGGAAAGTTTCAGGAAGCTAAACGACTCGAAGACAGAGTTACGTACGATATTGAGATGATGAAAGAATTAGGTTACTGCTCGGGGATAGAAAATTATTCGCGTTATTTCGATGGTCGTAAACCTGGCTCGAGGCCATTCTGCCTCATAGATTATTTTCCGGATGATTATCTCTTGATCATTGACGAAAGCCATGTTACGGTTCCGCAGATTCGTGGAATGTATGGAGGTGATCGTTCACGCAAGCAGGTTCTGGTAGATTATGGGTTTCGGCTCCCTTCTGCCCTCGATAACCGACCTCTGAAATTCGATGAGTTCGAAAAACTAACCAATCAAATAATTTATGTGAGTGCTACTCCAGCGGAGTATGAATTAAAACAGGCCGAAGGAATAGTGGTGGAACAATTCATCAGACCAACCGGACTTCTCGACCCTAAAATAGAAGTCAGACCTTCAACCAACCAGATCGATGACTTATTGTCGGAAATTCAAAAAAATGTGGAAAGAAATGAAAGAGTTCTGGTTACAACCTTAACTAAAAGAATGGCAGAGGAACTCAGTAAATATTTGCAAAGTATCAATGTTAAAACTCGCTACATTCATTCTGATATCGAGACCCTCAACAGGGTCGAAATCATGCGTGATTTACGACTTGGAAAATTCGATGTATTGGTGGGAGTAAATCTTCTAAGAGAAGGGCTCGACCTGCCTGAAGTTTCATTGGTAGCTATCCTGGATGCTGACAAGGAAGGTTTCTTGCGCTCGGAACGATCGTTAACGCAAACAGCCGGACGTGCCGCCCGAAATATCAACAGCCGGGTCATTATGTATGCTGATAAGATTACCGATTCTATGCGGTTGACTATCGAGGAAACAAATAGAAGGCGATCGATGCAAACGGAATACAACCAGATGCACGGCATCACTCCTACCCCCATCATCAAATCGACGAGTGAAATTCTTGGGCAAACCTCGGTGGTAGATGTGAAAAAGCCTCAGTCAAATTATTATGTTGAAAAAGAAGAGATTGAAGTCGCTGCCGACCCTCTTGTGAAATATCTAAACAAAGAGCAGATACAAAAAATCATTCAGCAAACCCGAAAAAATATGGAAGCAGCCGTAAAAGAACTCGATTTTATCAACGCAGCCCGTTTTCGAGACGAAATTAACCAGCTTAAACAACTTCTCGAAACTAAATAACACATTTTTATAAGTTCTTATCAACAAATATTGTTGATTCTATTTTGTAATATTTTGTATAATAGTAAGTTATAAAATTAGCTCCAACTATTGAAAATTTGCCAAATATAAAATCAAGGGGGTTGAATCTTCAGGCAGTCCGAAAAAATTTAATTCAGATGAATTATTATGGAATCAACAGCCGTGGTTGCCTTCTCAATGAACATGTCCATGGGCCAGTTCTTCGGGAGAGGCTGGTCTTACATCGAGAATGGAACCCGTAAAAAATAAGGTCATTCCGGCCAGAGGATGGTTAAAATCCATTTTTACCGAATTTTCATCAATTTGTATTACTCTTCCTTCGAATCGGTTACCATCTTGATCCATCAAAGGAATGACGTTATCTATAAAAAGCATTTGTTCACCTTCGGGCGTTTGATGAAAAATCTCGATATCGACATCGAGTACTGATTCCGGGTCGAAAGGGCCATAGGCCTCTTCATACGACAAGGCGAATTCATAGGAAGATCCGGGTTCCAAACCACGAATGTTTTCCTCGAAGGAAGGAAGCAAATGTCCATGCCCGTAAATGAAAGTCAATGGATTTTCTTGGGTGGCAATTTGAAGGATTTCTCCTTCCGAGTTATTAGCTTGAAGTGTATAAATGAGGCTAACAACGGAGTTTTGTGCAATTTGCATAAAATAAAAATAAAGTTAATTTAAAAAATTGAATATGATTCGACTAAAACATTTTGTCTTTATGAAAAGCGAGCAAAAGTATAAAATTTATTTCAGCTAAGAATTTTATTCACCAGTTCAGCGGCTTCTTGAAGTTCGATAGCCGTCAACACTTTGAGTCCGCTATTTTGGATTAATTCGGATGCTTCTCTGGCATTTGTTCCTTGCAGACGTATAATGACAGGCACATCGATTTGTCCAATATTATTGAAAGCATCTATGATACCTTGAGCTACCCTGTCGCATCGAACAATCCCTCCAAAGATATTAATAAGTATGGCTTTCACGTTAGGGTCTTTCAAAATGATGCGAAAGGCTTGTTCAACGCGTTTAGCGTCGGCTGTGCCTCCTATATCGAGAAAGTTGGCAGGCGCTCCGCCCGACATCTTGATCATGTCCATGGTAGCCATGGCCAACCCTGCTCCATTGACCATACAGCCAACATTGCCATCGAGTTTGATGTAATTGAGTTTATAGTTTCCTGCTTCCACTTCGATGGGGTCTTCCTCGTCGAGGTCTCGCATTTGCAAGATATCGGGATGGCGAAAAAGCGCATTATTATCGATGATAACTTTGGCATCGGCTGCAAAGATTTTTCCGTCGGAGGCCTTAATTACAGGATTTATCTCGAACAGAGAAGCATCGCTTGCTTGGTAAGCCCGATAAAGTGCATCGACAAATTGTAACATCTGTTTATAGGCTTCGCCGGATAATCCAAGATTGAACGCTATGCGCCTGCATTGAAAATTTTGAAGGCCTACTCTGGGATCTATCTCTTCGGTGAAAATTTGTTCGGGCGTTTCTTCGGCTACGGCTTCGATATCCATTCCACCTCTTGGAGAATACATAATTATGGTGCGACCACGGTGGCGATTCAGCAATATGCTTAGGTAAAATTCCTGTATGGGCTCTTCACCAGGATAATAAATATTCTGCTCCACCAACACTTTCCTTACCAGCTTGCCTTCGGCAGAAGTTTGAGGTGTAACGAGCTTCATACCAATAATCTGAGCAGCAAAAGTTTCGACTTCCTTGAGCGATTTGGCAATCTTTACACCTCCACTTTTCCCTCTCCCACCCGCATGAATCTGAGCCTTAATTGCCCAGCAATTAGTACCCGTTTTTTCCTCGAGAATTTGCGCTGCCTCAACTGCTTCTTTCGCATTGAAAGCTAAAATGCCTTCAGGAACATTTACTCCATAGCTTTTAAAAATGCTTTTCCCCTGAAATTCATGAAGATTCATAAAGAAAATTCGATTTTTTAGAGCATTCAAAGGTATGTATTAATCCAATTCTCAATCGTTAATGCGTTTCACTTATTCACACCTTTGATAAAATATTTAGAGAAAAATCAACGTTCTTTGCAAAATCATCAGCTTATGGATGGATTATGAAAAAAATATTCGCCTTCCTCTTTTTGACCTTAGCCTTCATTACCTCCATCGTAGCCCAAAAACGCGTAGAATTGGGAGGAAATATTGGATTGCAATTCGGCACAGTAACCATTGTAAATATCTCCCCTTCAGCGGGATATTGGTTTACGAATTATTTAATGGGAGGCATAGATCTCACCTATCTTTATTCTCATGACTCAAGAAAAGGCGGCTATAAAGGAAGTACTTATGGAATAGATATTATTGGGAAACTGTATCCCTATCACAATTTTTATCTCGAAGCAAATTATTCCAATTTAAACACGGGTTTATCCTCGATAGGAGTGGTGAAGGACAGGATATGGACCAAGGCTTTATTGATCGGTGGAGGTTATAGTCAGCAATTGAGTGAAAAAGTTTTTCTTAATTTTAGTATCTTGTGGGACGTTATAGGAGAAGAATGGTATCCATTCGATAACCCTTTGATTAGGGCGGGTATTGTAACTCGATTATAAGTCATTGTAATGATAAACAATAAAGGGGAAATCTGTATTACGATAGGTAAATTTTATAGATTTATAGAAAAGTTGATCAGATCCGCAAGTTGACGACTCAAAGTGCAAATACAAATATAAAACATGGCAAGAAGGCAATAAAGCATTAAAGTTTATAAAATGGAAACGATGATGAAAGTGGAAAATATCCACAAACGATATGGAACAGTGGAAGTGTTGAAAGGAATTCATCTGGAGGTATACTCCAAAGAAATTCTAGCAATCGTAGGGTCCTCGGGTGCTGGGAAATCTACCTTACTGCATATTATGGGAACAATCGAAAAACCAGACCAGGGAAAAGTTTTCTTCAAACAAATGGATTTATTCAAGATGAAGGAAAAGCAATTATCGGCCTTTCGTAATCAGCAATTAGGATTCGTTTTTCAATTTCATCATTTGCTTTTCGAGTTCACCGCTATCGAAAATGTATGTATTCCAGCTCTTATTGCAGGAAAAGATAAAAACGCCATAAAGAAAAAAGCCGAAGAATGGTTGGCTTTTTTCGGATTAGCCCACCGCAAAGACCATAAGCCCACTGAACTTTCGGGTGGAGAACAACAACGTGTTGCCGTAGCACGCGCTTTAATCAATGATCCTCCCCTTATTCTGGCCGATGAACCCTCGGGAAACCTCGACAGCAAAAATGCCGAAGAACTCCATCGGCTGTTTTTCGAATTAAGAAACCAATACGAAAAAACCTTCGTCATTGTAACTCACAATCCTTCTCTTTCCGATCTATGTGACAGGCGTCTGTTAATCAAGGATGGAATATTACAATGATTTTTCGTGAAATTTCCATTTTCTTCTTCTCGAAAACATTGTCTCTTATCTGATGCAAACTGTACTAGGTGAAAATGAACATTATACCGATACCTTAAAATTCTTCTTCTTTCGAATCGAAATGAATTTCATCTATCAAAATACAATCATTTTCAATACTTTGTGATGAATTATAAAAACCAATTCTGATATAACGAACTTTTGCAGGCTGTAATTCCACTTTCACCCAAAAAGATTTATTAAAAGTAACAGAAAATCTCTTTTGTCCCAGAGGATAAAATTCATAACCATTTTCTGAACCTTCTACCAATATTGAAGGTAAGATAAGGTTCTTCGTTTCTGCCACATAAAGATGAAATTTTACTTCATTTACTTGTCGTTTTATCCCAAAATCCACCCAAAACTCAATTTTTGATCCTTTTAAACACAGGTAATCATTTCCATTTTCTGCAGTTTCTGAATTGTCGGTTACGCCATCGAACAATTTGTAACGTCGTGAACTCTGGCAACATCTCCTCTCGTCGCAAAAAATCTGAAAATCAAATAAGTTTTCAATTTTTACAAGCCTCAATTCCTTCATAGTACTTTTTATATGGGATGGTAATATAGCATAAGCCAGAAGTGTAGTAGAAGAATTGAACAACAACGGTTGATGGTATTGAAGGAATCCTATTTCATTTATCGTATTCTTCAACGAATAAAAAATTTCTGCTTTTTCGTTGTTGGTTATCAGTCTTAATTCTATCGATCGGGGAAAATACAGAATGGAATCGTCAATGGTATCGCTTCCCGATAAAATTCGGACTAATAAAGTTTGTAGGCTATCAGGTGCAAATTTTTCGTCAGTATGGGCATCGATAGAATTGGATGACGAAATCACCAATGCGTAAATTGTTAAAAATTGAATAATTGTAAGTAAGCAAGAAGTTTTATTGTGTAGGATCATCAAACTGTTTTTGGTTTTACCACGAAAATAAAATATATTACTGTAATCAGGGAAGTTATTGCGGTAGTAAGCAAAGCAACGGTAGCGCCAAAGTTATACCAAAGCAAGCCAGCCAATGAACTCGCCAGCATGGTAAAAACGCTCTGAAAAGCTGTATAAGCTCCAATGGCCGTAGCTGTTTCTCCTTTTGGAGAAACATTGGTAATCCATGCTTTGCTAATTCCCTCGGTAGCAGCAGCATAAATACCATAAACCACAAATAATCCCAAAAAAATAGTAAATTTTGTATTGAAGGCAAAGCCAAAATAAACGATGGAGAACATTAGGAGACCAAAAACGAATATTTTCTTCAGCCCCAATCTGTCGGCAATTATTCCCAAGGGATATGAAGCCAATGCATAAACCATGTTGTAGAAAATATAGGTTCCAATCACCCAGGTATCGTTAAGTCCTGCTTCCTTTATTTTGAGTAATAAAAAAACGTCGGAACTGTTGAAAAGCGTAAAGAACAATAAACCAGCTATAATTTTTTTATAAGTATTATTGCTCGTTTTCACATAGTTGATGAATGAGAAAAAAGAAACTTTATTATGGGAGGATTTTTGAATAGAAGGTTTTTCTTTGATGAGGAAAGTAAGAACAATAGCCAGTAAACCTGGAATAAAAGCAATAAAAAAGAGGGTTTTATATTGATTGGGATAAAAATAAAGAAAAAGGAGAGCAAACAAAGGACCAATAGCGGCTCCCACGGTATCTAAAGAACGATGAAACCCAAAAATCCTACCTTTGGTTTCGGGTGTGGATTCGTCGGAAAGCAATGCATCGCGTGCTCCGGTACGTATGCCCTTTCCTAAGCGGTCGAGTGTCCGGGCAAAGAACACCCATAAGGGATATATAAAAACCGCCATCAAAGGCTTAGATATCGCACTCAGGCCGTATCCAATCCTGATAAATGGAACTCTTTTCCCTTTTTCATCGGAAAGTTTACCGAAATAACCCTTGCTCAAACCGGCGGTTGCTTCGGCCAAACCTTCCAATACGCCAATTAAAACTACTGTAAATCCTATGCTTTTTAAATAAATCGGCATAACTGGATAAAGCATTTCACTTGCAATGTCAGTAAATAAACTTACAAGCGATAATATCCAGATGGTACGAGTTAGATATTTCATAAAGAAATTTTCATTCCTCAAACCTGCAAATATAGAAAAATCTTGATAGCAACTTTCAAAGAAGCGGTAATTTATGCCATATATAAATAATCACTATTAACCGACAAAATTCTAAAAAGTTCCTAAACATTTTTATATACCACTTATTCAGTTAGTTAGAGTCTGTCTATAAACTCAAATTGTTAATAACTTTTTGATAACTAATTAGAGTCTGTCTATAAACTCAAATTGTTAATAACTTTTTGATAACTAATTAATTAAAACTGTTATTGGCATTATTTTTTATTCTAATTTTGTTGGAAATTATTAAAAAAATAACGCCATGCGTTTATTTGAAGATTTTAAGATTTTATTCGAACAACCTGATTGGTTCTATGATCCTCAATTATGTTTTATTGATACAGTATTAGAGATGAAACTTCGGTTTTGTCCCTCCTTCTTTTTATTCAATTTTTTTGTCGGTCAGTAATGATAAATAATTTAAAAAATTCTACTATAGTATAAAAATAGCCCTTTGCATCATTCATGGAAAACTAAAGTTTACCAAGTAATCCCCATAAAAAATCAGAATGAAACTACAAAAATTAATTTATTTGCATATCTTATCTGAATTTTCTTCATTAATTCGAATTTTTCGGCCAGCTTTGGTAGAAGAAAAAAAAGATAGTCAAGCTTAAAGTCAATATTGAATAAATAAATTTATTAATTTCGCTCAATAATAAATTGCATCTCTCGAGATATCATGTCGGATAATAAAAATGGCTGTTTGATTTGTGGAGAAGACTTAGTTTACAATGATATACTCGAAAAAACCATGTGCTTCTATTGCAAGAAAATTTTCGAAACCAACGTAATTTGCAAAAACCAGCATTATGTTTGTGACGGATGTCATAGTTTGCCAGCCTATTCAGCGATCGAAACATTTTGCTTGATGAATATGCTGAAAGATCCACTCGAGATAGCTATTTTATTGATGCAACATCCATCTATTAAAATGCATGGACCAGAACATCACTTTCTTGTGGCAGCATCTTTGCTTACAGCTTACTATAATACCATCAATGAACCGTCAAAAAAGTCGGTTATACTCACCGAAGCCCAAAAACGTGCTAAAAATATCCTTGGAGGTTTTTGTGGATATTATGGTAATTGTGGTGCTGCCGTGGGTACCGGCATTTTTTTAAGCTTGATTACCCAGGCAACTCCTTTATCCAAAAAAGAATGGGAACTTTGCAACCTGATGACATCCAACAGTCTTTTTTCGATTGCTCATGCGGGAGGTCCTCGCTGCTGCAAACGCAACACCTATCTGGCTGTTATCGAGGCTGCTCGTTTTGTAAATGAGAATTTCCAAATTTCACTCAAAACAGGAAAATCTCTTCAGTGTTCATTCTCTTCGTTCAATCGAGAATGCAAAAAAGAAGACTGTAAGTTCTATAAGGGTTCCCGCATCAATGTTCTAATTGAGAAAAATTAACCTTTTTCATCTTTTTATTAAAATGTTTCTTAACCGAAACAAAACGAGTGAAAATCAACAATAAATGGCATACCACCAAAATTACAAAGAAAACTACTGACTTTTTGAAAAATCAGTACTATCTATTACGTAAATTTTGCGTCTCTTCGTCTCCTCATGGTGTCGCCTCAAGAATTTAAAGGTCTCCTCGAACCTGGGGACTTGCATCATATTAACTTACTCCACCCTCCGAAGAATCAATCCTTCAAGAGGCAAAATAGGAATTGATTTGCCTTTAATGATTCTTCCAGAAAGTAAATCCACAAATTTCCCTTTTGATGCAAACTTGATGCGATGAGAAGTGGTATCGGTATTCAAACAAACAAATATTTCATCTGAAGAATTCCAGCGTCTATATGCCAGTACTCGATCTTCTGAAGAAATAAATTCAATCTCGCCCGTAGCCAGAACAGGGTTATTTTTCCGTAAACTGATGATTTGCTTATAAAAGTGATAATGATCGGCATCGAATTTCACTTCATCGTATAATTTAAAGCCAGGCTGAATATTGGTTCGAGTTTCAGGTTCGAATTTCGTGTCGGGCCACCATAAAGGTTTACGATTATCGGGATCGTCGCTGCCCCACATTCCCATTTCATCACCATTCCAAATAGAAGGAGAACCGGGAATAGTAAATTGATGCATGAGATACAATCTAACTCTATTGTAGGTATCTTTGTCGGGTTTACCTGTTATGCATCGAGGATTTTCGTAAGGATTGACATGATATTTGTATTTTCCTTTGTTGGCAAAACAAGTCAGCAGACGTGGACTATCGTGTGTAGCATTTACATTCATTTGAGAGTAACGGAAATTTTTCGGCAGATTTGTCCATTCTTTTTGTAAACTATCGGCCAATTGCGAAGAAGTTAAGGCTTCTTTTCCGTGAACGAAGAAGCTACGAGCCGGTGCATAAATCTTATAGAACATTACTGCGTCGAAAATCTCATCATTTACATAAGGTGCAGGATCCATAAGCTTATCGGGCCATTTTTCCCACCAGATTTCTCCCACAAGGTAAGCCTCGGGTTTAATAGATTTTACCCATTTACGGTAATCTCTCCAAAAACCCAGAGGAATTTGTTCGGCCACGTCGAGGCGAAAACCATCTATTCCCTTGGTTTTATCTCCATTAGGAGCAAGCCATCGCTGAGTAACGGCAAAAATATGTTCCTTTACCTTAGGATTCAAATTTCCTTCGTAGGGACCATTGGATTTTCTTGGCCCAGGTAAGTTAACTTTTTTCCACTCCGGGAGGCTGGCCACATTAGCCCAACCACGATATTGGAACTCATTCTCAGGAGTAAGGGGGTTATCGAAAGAAATGATCTCATACCAATCACGGTAAGGTGATTTCTGTAAATTTTGCAGAACATCTTTCCATGCCCAGAAATCCACACCTGTATGATTCCACGAATAATCCATAATGACTCTTATGCCCATTTGGTGGCATTGTTCGATTAATTGGAGGAATTGCCTATCGGCTGCCGTCCATTTCCAAGTAGAAGGATCAGATGGGATCTCGGAAGCAATAATTTTTTTGTCACCCTTAGGATCGGGACCAAAATTCACATCTATATGGTGGTAATTGCGCGCATCATATTTATGCAAAGAAGGTGCATCATTTAGTGGATTGAAATAAATAGCGGTAATTCCCAATTCATGCAGATAGGGAAGTTTATCGATAACGCCTTGCAGATCGCCTCCATAACGGCGATGCTGAACGGTTTCCCGATGGGATTTTCCCGTTTTTTCTGCCCAAGGTTCTCGCTTCCACCAGTCCATCGTCCATGGCGTAATTGTCCAGTCATCGGGGAGGGGAAAGGTTGACGAGCTCACCGAGATGTCTTCGGGAGTAGGATCATTATTAGGGTTTCCATTGTAAAAGCGTTCTACGAAAATTTGATACCAAATCACATTGGAAGTCCATGAAGGAGGGCTTTGTGCCAGAAGTTGCTTTACGGGATTTGCAACAATCAAACTCAATAAAAACATAAAAATTAATAACTTTTTCATTTTCATTGCAAAAAATTCTTAATATCGTTCTGGTACAAAATTTTGCCTCTTTATTGGAGGTCTAACATAACCCGTTGATTCTTTTCGAGGTGAAAATTTGATGAGGGGTGAAGGTAATTCTTCATAAGGGATCATGCTTAGTAAATGAGAGATGCAATTGAGACGGGCTCTGCGTTTATCATCGGCATTCACGTCCCACCAGGGAGATATTTTCGTGTCGGTAAAGGCAAACATCTCATCTTTTGCTTTGCTATAATCTTCCCATTTTTCGCGCGAGGCGATGTCCATTGGACTGAGTTTCCAACGTTTAGTCGGATCGGCAAGACGTTGCTGAAACCTTTGCTCCTGTTCATGATCACTTACCGAAAACCAATATTTAATAAGAATAATTCCACTACGAATGAGCATTTCTTCGAAAAGAGGGCATGAACGGAAAAATTCCCAATACTCTTCTTCAGTACAAAAACCCATCACACGTTCCACACCTGCCCTGTTGTACCATGAGCGATCGAAAAGAACCATCTCGCCCGCACTGGGCAAATAAGAAACATATCTCTGAAAATACCACTGTGTGCGTTCCTTTTCGGTTGGAACTGGCAAGGCTGCAATTCGACAAATACGTGGATTTAGACATTCGGTAATACGCTTGATAACGCCACCCTTTCCTGCTGCATCACGACCTTCGAAAATAACCACTACCCTCAATCCCTTCGCCTTTACCCATTCCTGTAATTTGACCAGTTCTATCTGTAATTTCCGTAATTCTTTTTCATAGAATTTCTTTCCTAATTTCGAAACTTCATGGCCATTATCAGCGTCTTCTCCAAATTTTATTTGTTCAGATTCATCTCGAGGCTGAATATATTTCCGAAATTCTTCCCCAAACAATTCATTCAATTCATTACAGTTGGAATTGTTTCCCATAAATTATTGATTTTAAATCATTGATTCAAACCATTTATCCCCTCATTGAGATAACTTTCGATGATGTCGTCATAAGATTTCATAATGAAATGCAAAAGCGGATGATTTACATTATATGATTGTTCATTGATAAATGCAATGGGTAGTACTTTTGGTGAAGTTCCAGTTAAAAAAGAAGCCTCATAAGTATTCAGCGTTTTTACATAAATATTTCCCTCATTTAAAACAATATTTTGTTGATTGATTAGGTAAATGATTTTTTGACGAGTAACACCAGGCAGTACTTTCGAAAGTGGTGGCGTAAAAAATTGATTTTCTTTTATAAAGAACACATTCGACTTGCTCCCTTCTGTAACTGCTCCGCCATCATCCACAAGTAAAGCTTCATATATTTTATTCTTTTCGATAAAAATTTTTACCTTTTCCTTCAAATCTATATTTCTATACTTGATATTGGGATCCTTTCGTTCATAATAGAACAGCCCGGTTTTTACTCCTTGACGGTATTCTTCTTCCGTAGGGTAATGGTGAGGAATATACCATGCTACGAAAGTTTGTTTTGGGGAAAAACTATCAGGCCGGTAATTCACATCGAGTTCAATATTGCCATCGAGGGAACCATTGGCATGCAACATTTCATAAAGTCGATATGTAATTTCCTTTTGGCTCAATGAAAGCTGAAATCCCATGTTTCGAGCAGAATTCTCGAATCTTTTCAAATGATCTTCCAGAAATAGAAGTTTGCCTTTAATAACCCTGATGACTTCATAAACCGTAAGTCCTTGTGAAAAGATATTTTCATCAATTTGAGTGGCTTCGGTGATTTTATCATCCATCCAAATATATTTTCTCAACGGAATAATCATTTTCGAAAAATTAGATGTTATGTTTAGATTCTTAATCCTGTACTCCCGAGAAATTCAATGATCATATCATTAGAAAAGCATTGGGGTATATCTTTAAAATGGTAAATCATTGTCATCTTGAATCTCATTATATTCTATAGCCGGAGGTTCAGAGGGAGATTCAGGCTGTGAATGTATTTCTTCCGAGTCTGATGAAGATGAAATAGAAGAAGGGGTACTTTTCGAAATATTCAAGGCTCTTACATCGGTGTACCAACGATCGTTGAATTCACGAGACTCTATCGAGCATTCCACGGAAACTTCTTCGTCGATCTCAAGGCTCGAAACTACATCTGTGCGTTCATTCCATGCTATCAAGCATATTTTTCTGGGATAATAACCGAAGGTTTCGATGATGAAACTCTGTTTCTTCCATACCCCATTTCTACCTTCGCCTTGTTGAATCGGCAAAATTTTTACGACTTTTCCCTTAAGTGTTAGCGCCATAGCTGAATATATTTTTAAATTTCAATATTTGATCTTTTCTTCCATTCGATTCCATAGTACAAAGGGTTTTATGGCTTCGTGATGATGCATGCAAACGAAAGGTATTTTTCTTTCCGAAGATGGCAAAGTTAGCTGTTCAAAAATAAACGAATCATCGAAACCTGCCTGAGCTGCATCTTCCTGCCGGGCAGCATAATAAACTTTCCTAAGCCGAGCCCAGTAAATAGCTCCAAAACACATCGGACAAGGCTCACAACTGGTATACAGCTCGCAATCGTCGAGCTGGAAGGTATTTAGTTGCTTGCAGGCTTGCCTTATGGCATTCACCTCGGCATGAGCCGTTGGATCATTCGTGGAAGTCACTGTATTGGTGGCAATGGCTATTATGTGGCCGCCTCGTACAACCATAGCCGCGAATGGACCTCCTTTCCCTTCCATTACATTCTGAAAGGCCAAATCAATAACTTCCTGTATCAATTGTTCTTCCATCTAATCATGTATTCATTCGTTTCTTCTTTCAAAAATACACGAGAATTTTCGAACATCATTCAAAAAAACAGATTCATTTAACAAAATATTCTGCAGGGATGAGAAATCGATGAAAACGTTTACCATCGCATCTCCAACAAAAATATTCCAGTTGGCAAATGGTTGAAAATCAAATAAAGTCATTATTCATGAAATTACTCGAAGTCTTATATTTCAGGTTTTTATCAATCTTCGTGAAGATAATGCCATGGCTAACGTACCAAAAATATCGATCTAATCATAAGCCGAAAAGTTTTTTCGCAGATATTCGAAGAGAAGAAAGGCTTCGAACGAGATAACACGACCTTAGCAAAGAAAGAACATTTCAAATGCCGAAAAGACGAAAGTTAAAATTGATTATTTTTGCAATAATCAACCTGATTCGGAGATAGGATGGCAGCGAAAGTGAATCATAAAACGGAGAAAGAAGGGATTGAAGAGAAGGGAAAACCTTCTAACAAACCGCATAAGAAAAAACAAAAATCTACGGCATGGTGGCGCCAAAAAGAAAAATCAAGAGCAGTTATCGGTTTTATAATAACAGCAATAGGCATTTATTTGCTTCTAGCTTTTATTTCATTTTTCATCAACTGGCACATCGATTTCGATAAGACTACCAATATTTCATTTTATGACATTGCATCGGGGAAAACCAATTTCAAAAACACGACAGGTTCGATAGGTGCGGCAATTTCCTATTACATTATTTACAAAGGATTTGGTTTGGCCAGTTTTGTTTTCCCATTTATTTTTATTCTGATTGGATTACGTATTGCTTTAGGTATTAGAATTTTCCCTCTCCACAAATCCTTTAGTATTTCATTTTTCATTTTAATCTGGTTATCGGTAACTCTGGGTTTTGCCTTTCATAGTACCAACAACCTGTCTAATATTTTAGGAGGGGTATTCGGCAATCAAATAAGTCGGTATATGATGGTTGTAATGGGAAAAACCGGATTGGTCATACTTTTACTGGCGCTGTTACTGGTATTTACTACCATTTACATGAATTTCCCTTTTTCGCAGATTCAAAACTACAGGCGTCGCAAGCAGGAAGAAAAGAAAAATAAATTGCAACCCTCTCCTTCGACCGTTCCAGCACCTTCTGTAAGTTATAACCTTCATGAGTTTGCGGTGGATGAGCCTGCAACTACAGAATCAAAGATAATCGATAAACCCAGCCCAAAAAAAGCAGAAAACAATTCTCCATCCAACCCGCAGCCAAATTCCAAATCTGCTCGGGAAGAAGTTGAAGAAGGAACACCTGGCGCTCAACCTAAAAACGTGGATAAGCCAGTAAGCAGCCATGATGAAGTCGAATTGATTATAGTGAATTCCAAGAATAAGGAGCAAACCAACAAAGAACCAGAAATAACTGAAGAAAAGGGAAACCCCATTACTCATTACACTCTCGATACGCTTTATGATCCAACCTTAGAACTTTCCGATTTTAAACTTCCTACGGCCGATCTTTTGCAAACATATCCCAACGAAAATGCCAATGTTTACAAGGAAGAAATCGAAGACAACAAGAAACGTATTGTTGAAACGCTCAATAATTATCAGATCGATATTCAACAAATAAAAGCTACGATCGGGCCAGCCGTCACCCTCTATGAAATTATCCCTGCTCCAGGAATCCGTATCTCGAAGATCAAGAACCTAGAAGATGATATCGCCTTAAGTCTATCGGCCTTGGGAATCAGGATTATAGCTCCCATTCCGGGAAAAGGCACCATAGGCATAGAGGTTCCTAATCTGAACCCTGAAATCGTTTCGATGCGCAGCCTGATAACTAGCGAAAAATTTATCACTACGCGTTTCGACCTGCCCATTGCATTGGGCAAAACTATTTCCAACGAGTGCTATATTGCCGATTTGAGCCGAATGCCACATTTATTGATGGCAGGAGCTACCGGACAAGGCAAATCGGTTGGCTTGAATGTTATTATTACAAGTCTTCTGTATAAGAAACATCCTGCAGAGGTAAAATTTATCCTGGTCGATCCTAAAAAAGTAGAACTTTCTCTCTTTTCGAAAATCGAGCGTCATTATTTGGCCAAATTACCCGATTGTGAAGAAGCCATCATTACCGATATCCGTCAGGTCGTACGCACACTCAACAGCTTATGCATCGAGATGGACGACCGCTATGCCTTGATGAAATCTGCTCAGGTAAGAACCATCAAGGAATACAATCATAAATTCATCCACAGACGATTGGATCCAAACGAAGGACATCATTACATGCCATACATCGTCCTTATTGTAGACGAATTTGCCGATTTGATCATGACGGCAGGCAAAGAAATCGAATTACCCCTCACTCGTTTGGCTCAATTAGCCCGGGCCATCGGTATTCACCTCATCATTGCCACTCAACGTCCTTCGGTAAATATCATCACGGGCACCATTAAGGCCAATTTTCCGGCTCGCATCGCATTTAGAGTGAGTTCGAAGATCGATTCACGAACTATACTTGATACGGGAGGAGCCGACCAATTAGTGGGTCGGGGAGATATGTTGCTTTCACTTGGGAGTGATTTGCTTCGTTTGCAATGTGCTTTTGTCGATTTATCGGAAATCGAGAGTATTACTGGATACATAGGCAGCCAAAGAGGCTATCCCGAAGCCTATGCCCTCCCTGAATATTACGAAAGTGAAGATGAAATACCAGCTATTACCGAGCCGGGCGAACGAGACGAACTCTTCGAAGAAGCCGCCAGAATCATAGTCATCCATCAGCAAGGTAGTACTTCCTTGCTCCAAAGAAAATTAAAACTCGGATATAACCGGGCAGGCCGCTTGATTGACCAACTCGAAGCCGCTGGCATTGTAGGCCCTTTCGAAGGAAGTAAGGCCCGCGAAGTAAGAATTCCTAACGAACAAGCGTTGGAACAATATTTGAGAGAACTCAACAATAAGCAATAATGCACAATCTATTAAAACATGAAAAAATACCTCATCCTTCTCCTTGCTTTTACACCTGTATTTGTTCAGGCCCAATATAGTAGCGAAAAGGCTCAAAATCAGCTTCAATCCTTAGCTCAAACTCTTAAATCGGCTCAAAACATCCGAATACAATTCACTCTTTCGCAAACCGCTGATAAAGCCAGTGCGTCAAAACCAAATCAGGGAACACTCTGGATTTCGGGAAACAAATTTCGCCTGATGCTGGATGGTCAGATCATCGTTAATGATGGGAAAACCCTATTTACCTATTTGCCCGAAGCCAACGAAATTCAGATCAATGATGCCAACTCGTCCCATAATGAATTGAATCCATTGACGCTCTTGACAAGCTATCAACAAAACTACAGATCAAAATACATTCGTGAAGAAGATAACCGAATGATCATCGATTTATTGCCCTTGAACGAAAATAGGTTTTACAAAATCAGGATCGAAATTCTGACATCCAATAACTATCCATCGAAAATTTCGCTTTATGAGCGTAATGGAACTACTCTCACTTATCAGATCGATAGATTCGAATTGAACAAGGATGTCAATTCTTCCATCTTTTCATTTAACCCTGCCGATTATAAGAATGCAGAAGTAGTCGATTTGCGATAAACCATGATCACTCCTCCCCTTGCCGAAATCCTGCGTCCACAATCGCTTTCCGAATTCATCGGCCAAGAACATATTATCCAGCCCAATTCCATTCTATATAATTCTATTCAAGCAGGGAAAGTGCCCTCGATGATTTTGTGGGGCCCTCCAGGCACAGGTAAAACCACACTTGCTTATATCATTTCGAGAACATTGAACTGCCACTTTTTCTCGTTAAGCGCTATCCATTCGGGAGTAAAGGAGGTTCGTACAGTAATCGAAGAAGCCGAAAAAAACCCAAGCAGAACCATATTGTTTATTGATGAAATACATCGTTTTAACAAATCGCAGCAGGATTCTTTGTTAGGAGCGGTCGAAAAGGGCATTATCACGCTAATAGGAGCCACTACCGAAAATCCTTCCTTCGAAGTCATTACACCTTTGCTTTCGAGATGTCAGGTCTATATTCTGAAGCCGTTGGAAAGAAAACATCTGGAAATTTTAATCGAAAAGGCAGTTCGGTATTACGACACTCAGGGAATTCACTTACAAATTGCTGAAAATGAAGCGCTATTAAGGATATCGGGCGGAGATGCCCGTAAGTTGTTGAATGCAATCGAACTGATCGTTAATAATCGAAAAACTGGTACCAACAGCCTTTTGATCGACAATGGAATCACTCAAAAAATCATTCAGCAAAACATGGCCATTTACGACAAGGGAGGCGAGCAGCATTACGATATTGTATCCGCCTTTATTAAGTCATTGCGTGGTAGTGACCCCAATGCAGCAGTTTATTGGCTGGCACGCATGATCGAGGGAGGTGAAGATCCTTTATTTATCGCCCGCCGAATGCTCATTTTAGCCGCCGAAGATATTGGTATTGCAAATCCCAACGCTCTTTTACTTGCCAACACTTGCTTCGATGCAGTTCACAAAATTGGATGGCCTGAAAGTCGAATCATATTGTCGCAAACTGCTATTTATCTGGCTACATGTCCAAAAAGCAATTCGGCCTATATGGCCATCGAAAAAGCCCAGGAAGCAGTGAAATCAAGTGGCGATGTTTCGGTTCCGCTTCACTTACGCAATGCTCCCACTCAATTGATGAAACAACTTGGATACAGCAAGGGTTACCAATATGCCCATGATTTCCCAGATAACTTCGTTGCTATGGATTTCCTCCCTTCTTCGCTGCAAGGAAATATATTTTACGAACCTGGCAATAACCCTCGTGAAAATGAAATTAAAAATCGTCTTAAAATTCTCTGGAAAAACAAATATAAATATTGAAACCCAATTAAAATTATGATACCTGATGGTTTACCCTTGCTCCGGCATAAGAATTCCGATAATTTCTTCCTGATAGCAGGGCCTTGCATTGTCGAAAATCCACAAATGCCCCTCGAGATTGCCTCAGTAATCTATGATATCTGTGAACGTCTCGAAATACCTTTCATTTTCAAAGCTTCCTATAAAAAGGCCAATCGCACAAGCATACATTCCTTCACGGGAATAGGAGATATTTTGGCTTTGAAAGCCATCGCCGACGTGCGTAATGAATTAAGGATTCCAGTTCTAACCGATTTTCATACGGCCGAGGAAGCCGAACTGGCTGCTGCTTATGTAGATGTATTGCAGGTTCCTGCATTTCTTTGCCGGCAAACAGAATTACTCGTTGCAGCCGCACTTACGCAAAAAGTAATCAACGTAAAGAAAGGGCAGTTCATTTCGCCCGAAGCCATGCAATTTGTCGTCGAAAAGCTCAAAAGCCAGGGTAATAATCGAATAATCCTTACCGAAAGAGGAACTACCTTTGGTTATAACGATTTGATAGTTGATTTTCGCTCCATTCCCATCATGCAAAGTTTTGATGTGCCCGTTGTAGTTGACATAACGCATTCGTTGCAGCAGCCGAACACCTCAGCTGGCGTAAGCGGAGGCTCGCCTCAATTTATTTCTACTATTGGAAAAGCAGCTGTTGCCGCAAGCGCTGACGGTATTTTCATCGAAACCCATCCTGAACCATCCAGAGCTTTATCAGACGGAGCCAATATGCTGCAACTCTCCCTGCTCGAAAATCTCTTGAAACAGCTCGTTCAAATCAGAAAAGCCTTGAACAGAAATTATTCATAGTAGATTTTTACAATGCATCCTGTTTGGGGATCGAATTCTATTTTGCTCTTTACAAAAGGCACAACCGAAACTACACCAAATTGAGGGAGAGCTATCACTTGTTCATCATAAACCTTTCCAACATAATTTACTGATAACCTCACCATTTCAGGAATACGATAAGGAACTAAAAGAGATTTTACCTCAACGGGTGCAGAAGCCCAGGCAGGCATTTGAATCATAGTTCCGCTTCTTTTTATGCTAAGTACGATTTCTTTCCCTTTGCTATCGGTGGCATCGGAAATACCTGTTTCCTTCGAAAATTTACAAATGACCTGATTCGATTTATTCTGATCGGGTACAATATAATAGGTATAGGTGTGCAGGTTCTCTGTTTTCAATCCCTTGAAAAGAGAAATATATTCCTGAGCCATTAATTGAAGTTTTTCATCCATATACTTCATAGTTTCAGGCGAATAACTGGTTTCCTGATAACCTGTCAACAAATTAAACCGGCTTTCACGAATTCTTGACACCATGTCGGCTGCTTCTCGAGCTTTAATTTCTGTGGGTTTTTCTTCGAAATATGTATTGAAAAAACGCTTCTTAACCGTATTGGTATCTACGGTAACCATTCTTATGATGGTATCGACTTTCCTGTAAAGCGAAGGACTCATACTCATGGAAAATAAATCTTCCTGACCAATGACTTTTTTTTCTTCTTTGATGAGTTGAGCTTCTTTAGACGAAGAAATTCCATTAATACTACGAATGATTCCGTTAGAAGTCAAACATACCGAAAAATTCTTCTCCTCTTTGCTCAATTTATCATCCACCTCAAGGAAGTAAATCCTTTCGGGATCAGGTTCTACAAGGCCCTCCATACTTATATCGGCAATTTCATATTCCTTTGTATTTTGAGTAACAGGATTGCTTATGCCCATGAGCTGCTGGGCATATTCGGCATAAGGCCCTCTCAAATTTTCTATCTCTCTAACACTTACCGAAACCTTGATGATTTTCCGTGGTAAGGAAAAAAATACTCCATTTTTCTCGGGCTTCACATTTTTACCGCTCACCAAACTGATGTTGGTCTGTGCCAAACCCTGAAAAACGAAAAAAGAACAGCAAATTATAACAAACCAAAATTTATATTTCATATCGATCAATTTTTTTGGAATAAATTTCAACAAATTTTCTTCTTCGTCTACGAGAAGTTTTCACAAAATTAATTCTTTCGTTGATTTGTTGTATTTGTTCGATAATTTTAAATATTCACATTTAGCTATTCAATATAAGTCGGACATTACCCGGATACACTTCCAAACTCATGTATTAAATAAGAAACAGAGCGTTTAAATACATACATTCCTTATTTTTATTCCAATCATCGGATAAAATTTATTTTGATTCTCCACTTCAGAAATAGAATCATTATTCTCAAAATAATAGAAATAGTAAAACTATATGATAAATCCGTTTGAATCAGATCCCGTTTTGATATAATCCTATTCTTCGATTTTACATAAAACAAAGGTTTCCAAAGATATACACGGAGCTATACATAGTGAAAGCGGCTCAGTTGATTGCTTTATTATATCCAGCTTGGTCAACGTGCATGCTTGCTATTCTGAGCAAAAGATCATAATCTAAGGCAACGTAGTGAGAAAGGGACAATCTGAGTATGCGCGTAACATTCAATAGCCGGCCTAAGCAGACCGGCTATTGAATTTGAAATATAAGCTTTTCAAAGCTTGAGCAAGCGTTTTATTTCGTCCAGGAGTTTTTGCGGTTGGACAGGTTTTTCGAGGTAGGAATCCACGGGAAGCCATTTGGGATCATTGGCCATTTCTTTCAAGTTGAGACCCATAACTGAATCCACACTTGTCAACATGATGATGGGAATATCTTTCAGCTGGGGATCTTTACGCATTTCGCGTGCCATTTCAAACCCTTCCTGATCAGTAGTCATCATCACGTCGAGTATGGCCAGATCGGGTTTCTCGGCTCTTGCTCTTTCAAAGCCTGCAAACTTATCACCTGCCGTAATCACCTGAAAACCTTCTTTCTCTAAAAAAGCTTTCTGGATAAATACAAAATCTATATCATCATCTACCAACAATATTTTAATGTCTTTCATAATGACTGAAATTTTAAATGTTTCGACTTTTGTTGAATTCTTATTTTCTCGATAAAATTAAGAAATTTCACGATACTTCATTACTAAATCCAGTTATTGTCTAAATTAATAACGTTTTCGAGGAACATAATGCGTATGCAGTAATTCATGCGATGTATGGCTCAAGGGTTCACCCAAAAATTCCTGATAGATTTGAATAATTTCAGGATTTTCGTGGGATTTACGAATAGGCAGGTTTTCATCTTCTGCATAAATTGCCTCTGCACGTTTCTTTCTGATTTCCAGATTGGTTGGTATCGGTTGGCCACCACCACCCAGGCATCCTCCAGGACATGCCATGATTTCGATAAAATGATAAACAACCTTGCCATCACGTATAGCAGTCATCAGCCTCTTGGCATTGGCCAAACCATGAGCAATAGCAACCCTCAACGTAACTCCTTCGAGGAAACTCCAGTCAGGTTTTACATTTTCGATTTTGACCTCGGCTTCTTTAATGCCTTCCATGCCCCTTACAGGGGTAATATTCAAATTTTGAAATGGGACTTCACGACCTGTGACAATTTCGTAAGCCGTACGCAAAGCTGCCTCCATCACTCCACCAGTTGCTCCAAAAATAACACCAGCTCCCGATGATTCACCCATAAAACGATCATAATCTTCGTCATCGAGCTTCATAAATTCTATGCCGGCTTGTTTTATCATAATAGCCAGCTCGCGGGTGGTTAAGACATAATCTACATCCTGATAGCCACTATCGCGCATTTCGGGCCTCGTAGCCTCGAATTTCTTGGCTGTACAGGGCATAATGGAAACTGATACAATGTCCTTGGGATTAATCCCTTTCTTTTGAGCATAGTAAGTTTTAGCCAATGCGCCAAACATCTGCTGGGGAGATTTGCAGGTTGAAAGATGAGGCAGAAGGTCGGGGAAAGTATGTTCTATAAACTTGATCCATCCAGGCGAACAGGAAGTAAACATAGGTAGAGCCATCGATGTATCCTTATCAACCAATACTTTTTTCAAACGAGTAAGCAGTTCTGTTCCTTCTTCCATAATCGTTAAATCAGCCGTAAAATCGGTATCCAACACCGAATCGAATCCCAGTCTACGAAGAGCTGTAACAAGTTTTCCTGTAACGCGTGCACCCGGATCGTAACCAAGTTCTTCTCCCAGAGCTACACGCACGGCAGGAGCAGTTTGAACCACCACATGTTTACCTGGATCATAGATGGCATCCCATACCTCGTCGATATAATTACGTTCGGTAAGAGCACCCGTTGGGCAACGATTGATGCATTGCCCACAATTGGTACAAATCACTTCATGCATAGGTCGGTCGTAGAAACTCGAAATCTTCATTTCCGAGCCTTTGTAAGCTGCCGATAAAGCGCTAACAGCCTGTAAGTCAGAACACGTGCGCACGCAGCGCTGGCAACGGATGCACTTGCTATCATCCTTGATGAGCGAAGGAGAAGATTGATCAATTGTATAGTGTTTCAAAGGGATCAAATCGATATATACCTGATTGCCTATACGATATTCATTAGACAAATCCTGAAGTTCGCAATTCCCATTCTTATAGCACTTGGTACAGTCGGCATTATGTTCGGAAAGCAACAGTTCGATAATGGTTTTCCGGGCTTGCATTACCATCATGCTATTGGTAAGAATTTGCATATTTTCTCTTACAGGAGTAGCGCAAGCCGCCTGAAGTGTAGGGTTGCCAACTTGTTCGACGACACACACCCTGCAATTACCTGAAACACAAAGATCATCATGATTGCAGAGGGAAGGAATACGAATGCTCAGTCTACGTGCAGCTTCTATAATAGTAGTTCCTTCTTCTACACTAACCGGTATATTGTTAATAGTCAGATTAATCATATTTATCATAACATTTTCCTTTCAAAAGTTTTAGTAAATGATTTCTTCTCTAAAATTATCGACAATAGAAACGAAAGCATTGCCCACAGATTGGCCAAGGCCACATTTCGATGCCACTTTCATCACTTTTGCAAGTTTAACGAGTTCATCAAGGTAAGAAGAGGAGCGTTGTTTGCTCTTTACGGCTTCAATGCCTTTGAGCAACTGCTGGCAGCCAACCCGGCAAGGAGTACATTGTCCACATGATTCCTCTTCGAAAAATTCAAGATAATTATGCAAAACGTGATACATTGAACGGCTACTGTTGAAAATCTTCATTGAACCGCCCGTTGGAATTCCTTCGAAACCGATGATGGTTTGATTGAATTTCTTACGAGGCACGCAGAAACCAGAAGCTCCACCCACTTGCACAGCTTTGGTATCACCGTCTCCAAATTCTTCTACGAAGTCGCTGAGAAGCATTCCTAATTCCAGTTCATAAATACCCTCTTTGGAGCAATCACCACTCACCGAAAACAACTTGAAGCCTCTCGAACTATCAGTCCCGAACCTCTTGTATTCTTCGGCACCTATTCCCATAATAATGGTACAATTGACGAAAGTTTCGACATTGTTTACCACCGTGGGTTTATTCAAATAACCTTCTGTAACCGGAAAAGGAGGTTTATTCCGTGGTTCACCGCGGCGTCCTTCCATCGAATCGATCAATGCAGTTTCTTCGCCACAAACATAAGCCCCACTGCCATATCGAATATTGAGGGTGAAATCGAGCCCCAATTTCTTGAATTCCTGATTCATTTCGGCCATAATAGACATTAATTTAGGCGCGAGGAATTTATATTCGGCACGCAAATACAAGAATCCTTCCTTGGAGCCAATTACATAACCACATAGAGCCATTCCCGTGAATACACGTCGAGGCACTCTGTCGAGAATCTCCCTGTCTTTGAAAGTACCCGGTTCGCCTTCATCAGCATTGCAAATTACATATTTTACATCACCGGCTGCTTCCTTGGCAAGCTTCCATTTCAAACCGGTCAAGAATCCTGCTCCGCCTCTGCCCTTCAAACCAGAATCAATCAACTCGAGAATGATTTCATCACGATCACGTCGAAGGGATTTTTTTAAAGTATCCAGGCATGTATTGTCGGGTCGAAAAATATAATCAACACGTGTCAATTTCTTGGTTTCCATATCGTTTTGTTTTTTTCCTGTCAAAAAATATCTTGGTTTACTTGTTTATGTAACTTTCGATGATGTCGATAGCCTTGCCGGGGGTTAATTCGGTATAAACTTCATCATTAATGAGCATAGCAGGGCCTTTATGGCACCATCCGAGGCAATTGGTTGTTTTCAGGGTAAACTTCTTATCGGCAGTGGTTTGCCCTACTTTAATCTTCAGGGTATTTTCTATTGCCTGAAGTACGTTTTCCTTGCCTTTCATGTCGCAAACTATTGTTTTGCACAATCGAATTACATATTTACCAACTTCTTCGGTTTCGATGAAAGAATAGAAAGAAGCGGTTCCATAAACCTCTGCAGCCGATAAATCGAGTTCGCGTGCAACATTGATCATGGTTTCGTCATTTACATAACGCCTCTCGTCTATCAATTCCTGTAAGATAGGCAAGAGAGATTCGCGGTTTCGGCCGTATTTATCGGCTAATTCCTTAACAAGCATTTCTGTATTCGCCATTTATCCTCCTATTTTAAAATGAGTTATCACTAAAATTTTGATTGATTGCCTAATAGTAAAACGAAAAACCTATTGTTAGCGTGCTAACAATAGGTTGACAAAATTATCATAATTTCTTAATGGAAAAAAAATGTTTTTCGCAAAAAAGACATGATTTAAACACAGTCTAAATAAATTTTATTCATTACCAGATTCTTATGCCTTTTGTCTAAGAATTATTCAATGAATACCTCCGTGATAGATATCTTAAATTCGAATTCAATCACCAAGTTCAATGACCCGCAAAGGCAAATCAAAATCGACTTGATTTCGTATATCGAAAGCTGTTAAAGCTTCGGAATATTGGTTTTTGATTTCTGTCGGCTGATGAGGTTGCAGAAATTCTAAACATAATAACCGTCTTGGTTTCGATAATTCAGATAATAGACGTGTTCACATCCATCGAAGCAGAGAATAGCAATGTTGCATTTCTCTATAACGCGCATGAATGAATTATCCGGATTGGAAGTAAATGAAACGAACAAATGAACGAATTCGTCAACCGACAGCCATGCCCATCCACTGACAAAACGGTCGAGGGCAGCCTTTGAAAATTCTGCCTTGAAGGTCTCAAAATCTTGAAAATCTTCCTGAATGGCTTTTTGCAACATTTCAGATGGCAAACCCCCTCCTTGGGGCTTCATTATCTCCCAGTATAAATAATGATTATAAAAACCTCCTCCATTATTTCGCAATGCTAAGGGGTATTTATCCACTTCGGTAAAAATTTCCAACAAAGGAACCGATTCAAAGGCTTGGCCTTTAGCGGCTTTGTTCATATTGCCGGTATATGCTGCATGATGTTTGGAAGAATGAATCTCCATGGTATTGGCATCAATATAAGGCTCGATTGCAGTATAGTTGGGGATAGTATAAAGGCTCTTGTGTGCTCTTGACCGTTAACTGTGAGTCGCCCAATTTTTTAGCAATAGCTGACCCATCAGCAGCCGAAACATTCAATTTAAAAACTCCCAGATAAAAAAGTTAGGCGAAAAACATTGTAACCATTTATTCATGGTTAGATATGATTTTGTTGTTGAGTTTCAACAAGAAATAACAGGACTTGTTCAAATAGGGAAAGAACACCACAAAACTTAAAGATCGATTAATTCATTTTTGTTTTCGATAATCAGGGTTGTAAAATAAAAGCATACTTTAATATATTATTAAACAATAATTTACATTTTAGTATCTCTTCTTTATTCATTGGGAATGATGGTAATATCAAGTTTAAAACAAAACAGAATTCATCTTGCATTTGGAATTAGATTCTTATTTCTGACAAGAGCAAAAGAAGCCATACTAAACTTCTTAGCATAACTAAATAAAAAACAATAATTTAAAGAATTAGACTGTTAAATATTGATGGCAGGTAAGGGGTTCAAAATAATGAGTTTGTTTTATTCAAATTTCTCTTGTAATAAAATGACTAAAGATAAGGTAGTACTAGAGTATTATATTTTCTTTACTATTTAAAATAAATTGATTATAATAAATTGATATTCAATATTTTAAAATAAAATTTCTTTTGAATGTAACAGGTCGAAATAAATTTTCATTAAAGAGGGCACAGAAAAAGCAAGAAATTTTTATATTTGAAGCGAAAATTCAAAATGAAAAGAATAAAACCAATAGCTGCCCAATGAAATAAAGAAAACACTACTTTTATCCATTCAAATCACCAAAACCATGAAAACTATCGGGAGAGAGTTTTTACGAAATATATTCATAAAAAGCTTAGCTATAACTATTTATTCTGCAGGATGCTTCATTCCAATATCAGTCAAGGCACAATGTCCACCTGTTATAACGCCTCAGCCAGCACCAGGGGTTATCATCAACGGCAACATTGTCAGGTTATGTGCGGGTGATTCAGTTATACTTTCCTCGAGTCCTGCCGCAGCAAGTGGATATTTATGGTATCATAATGGAACATTAATTCCCGATTCAATAAGAAGTATATTTACGGCAAAAGTAGCAGGTACATATAAGGCAAAAGCCCCTGGTTGCAGTGTTTTTTCGAATACTATTTCTCTTACTGTAAATCCTTTACCTACTGCTTACATTACTAGTAATCCCATTCCTCCTATTTGTAGTGGAACACCTATCACTTTTGTCCTGCATACCAATGCCCCGGAATACTACTGGCTGCCACCCGTACCTTCTGCCCTAATGACAGAGGACACGATTATGCTTGAGTTATCTTCACCAACAACCATGAAAGCCGTTGCAGTAACCAACACTACACCACAATGTTCTTATTTTACAACTTATTGGGTTCGTGTTGATTTCCCGATTAATGGTGGCGTTATTGCTTCAGACCAAACAATTTGTTCAGGTACAGTACCAGAACCATTCACCAATATAGAATACCCTTCAGGAGGAAACGGAACATACACTTATAAATGGGTTATGAGCACTTCTGGCCCTTATGGGCCCTGGATCTCCATAGCGGGAGCCAATGATAGTATTTATACACATCCTACACCTTTAACTCAAACAACATGGTTTGCACGTTTCGCTGAAAGCCCTCCTTGTTTAGAAGTCATAAGTAACCCTGTAATGGTAGAAGTAAAACCTATTCCTGAGATTCTGGCTTATTCCGATGCAGAAATTTGTTCGGGAAATATCTTTTCCTACTTTCCCATTAACAGTGATCCTGGAGGTACGACAGATTATACCTCAATAGTAAGTTCGGGTACAGTCTCTGGGAATACCCCAAACGGAAGTGGCTATATAAATGATATTTTAACAATACCAGAAGGAATAACCAGTCCTGGCGTCGTTACTTATACCATAACTCCAACTGGTTCGGCTCCAACTTTTTGTGTAGGTACACCTGTAGATGTAGATGTTACTGTCTACCCTCTTCCTCAAATTACCAATCCGCCATTAGAACAAACTATTTGTGCTGGTGAAGCCACTACCCCCATCAATCTAACTTTCAATATTGCTGGTTCAAATGCTAACTGGACTGCTACTACGGTTCCCTATGGAATATCTTTGACGCCAATGTCTGGCTCGGGAACTACTATACCTGCCATAACTATTTACAGCATTAATATTGATCCCGTTGATGTTGTTTTCACCATTACTCCTTCTGGGCCCAATCCATTGGATTGTCCAGGCCCTTCAACTACCTTCACAGTTACGGTAGATCCTTCACCTACGGTAACAAATAGCCCCTTATCGCAAGAAATCTGTTCTGGAGCTGCTACTGAGCCTGTGACCCTATTACCAAATGTTCCTGGTACCAACTTTACATGGGTAGCAACTCCTAATCCTTCTACGCTTACAGGATATGAACCAAGCGGCACGAATATCATACCAGCACAAACGATAATTAATCCTGAAAATGAGGCTGGAACTGTAACCTATCACATCATTCCAAGTGGAGTACTGGGAAGTTGCGCTGCCTCCCCAAGAGACTATATTATTACCGTATATCCTGTTCCCGGAATCACCAGCTCTTTAACGAGTGAAATTTGCAGCAACAATTTGTTCGAATACTCTATAACTAGCGATGTTCTCAATAGTACATTTACTTGGAATCGCCCAGCTATATCCGGAATTACTCCTACTACTGCGTCAGGTATGAGTCCAGTTATTTATGAAATTCTACATAATTCTACTAATTCAAGCATAAATGTTTCCTATATTCTAACGGCCATCGGTCCTGCCCCACTGTTTTGTGTTAGCTTACCTACTGAGCTTCAGCTCCTTGTTCGACCTCTGCCTAGTGTATTTGCAGGGAACGATACAATTATCCATCATGGAACCGCAACCCAGCTAAATGGTCATGGAACCGGTGAGTCCCCTTTGTTACCTCCTCAATGGAATCCGACTGACAAAATAAATGGAGCTTCAAATCAATGGAACGTCAATACGAAGAATTTATATACTGATACCGAATTTACGCTGAGTGTAGAAGATGACAAAGGATGTCAAAACTCCGATAACAAATGGGTTTATCTTACAGGAACACCACTTGCTGTTAATCCTTCAGCACAGAACAATCCAATTTGTGAAGGTAGCAACACTGTCCTATTTGCTGATGCTTCAGGTGGTTCTGAAATATACACTTATTCATGGAGCCCTACTGAATACCTCGATAATCCTTCTAATGCTAATCCTATCGCTTCGCCTCCGTTTTCGACCTCTTATACGGTAACGGTCAATGACGGGTATAATATGGCCTCAGGAACAATAACCTTAAATGTTATACCCATGCCTATCGCATTCGATGTAAATGGAGGCGGAGCCTATTGTGCCGGTGGCACAGGAGTAACTATTCAATTAAATGGTTCAAGCAGTGGGGTAAACTATACTTTAGTCCTTCAAAATTCATTGGGTGAATTAGATACGCTGTATGAAACCACTCAAACAGGTACGGGTGGAATTTTAAACTGGAACAATCAAACTCAGGCAGGAATATATACTATAATTGCCAGTGCTTCAGGATGTCCAGCACAAAATATGAATGGACAAGCAGAAATTATTATCAATCCATTGCCGACTCCATTTACGGTGACAGGGGGAGGTTCTTATGCTATGGGAGGCATTGGTGTTCCAGTAGGATTATCCGGTTCGGAAGTCAATTTCCGATATTATCTTATAAATCAAACTACGGGTATAGAAATTGGTCCTGTTTTAGGAAATGGGAATGCAATAAGTTTTGGGAATCAAATCGAAGCAGGGGTTTATGTGGTCAGGGGTGTTAATCCTGTAACTAATTGTGAAGGAATGATGGCAGGCAGTGCGTTAATTACAGTCAATCCAACACCAACGATATTTTATCTTACAGGAGGAGGAGAAGGATGTGAGAATATGGCAGGCGTTGAAATAGGGCTTAGTGGAAGTGAAATTGGCATTAATTATTATTTATACAATGGCTCTCTACTCGATACCATTCTGCCTGGCACAAATGCAGCTTTAAATTTTGGACCAAAATTAGGAGGAAGTTATACCTGCATGGGCATAAATCCAACCAATGGAGCGAGTATCCCTATGCTTGGAGTGGCGGTAGTTGTAATTCATCCTTTACCTACAACTTTTTCGGTGGTTCCTTCAGGCCTTCAATGCCCTAATATTGAAATCCGTTTGAACGGTAGCGAATCCGGAGTAAGTTATACTTTATGGCATAATGGTATTATGGGTCCCACTATGCCTGGGACTGGAACACTTGGTTTTATTAGCTTTGGCCATCAAACCGACCCCGGAATTTATAAAATCGAAGCTGTAAATAATACAACGGGTTGTTCTTCCTTTATGCTTGGCTCGGTAATCATCCAAATCCCTCCTGCTATCTATAATGTAATTCCATCAGGAATTTTGTGTGCAAATCAGGAAGTTATGTTGAGTCATTCTGACGTTGGTATTATGTATCAACTACGGCTTTTCGATACTATTAATATATCTTCACCCTTAGCGGGAAATGGTGATACTTTAAATTTTGGCCATCAATCAATTCCTGGAATTTACCGAGTTTATGCCTATGATCCCATCTCCCTTTGTGGAGCATGGATGAACAATTCTGCTTATTTAGACAGTATTCCACAAATTTTCAGTATAACACCCATAGGAGATACTTGCGGGAGTATTGAAATTGGCCTAAATGGGAGCCAACCTAATTTTACTTATTATCTTTATAGAGATAATATAGAACCACCTATTGATTCAGCCATAGGAAATGGATCAGCTATTTCTTTTGGCATTTATTATACCTCGGGATTATATACCATAAAAGCACTCGATGAAAATCGATTTTGTTATACAGAAATGTATGGCTCGTTACAATTATTCCAAACACCTTATGCCTATAATCTTTTACCTGTTGGAAATCTATGTGTAGGCGTTTCGCTTACATTAGATGGTTCAGAATTAGGGACAGAATATCAACTAATAAAAGATGATTCAATTTATATCAATCCTCCCATTTTGGGAAGCGGCAGTTCAATCTCCTTTGGAATAATCAACACTCCAGGTAATTATAAAGTAATAGCCAGAAATCTTCTTACTTCTTGTTCTTCCTTTATGAATGGTACTGCTGCTATTCACGCATTGCCTACAGTTTATACCCTGTCACCAACAGGTGATCATTGTTCTGGTACTGAAATAACACTTAATTCATCGCAGATAGGGGTATTTTATCATTTAAACATATCCCCTCCTCAGCCTGGTTTTCCATTAATTTTAGAAGGCACGGGAGATCAGTTGAATTTTGGAGTACAAAATAGTGAAGGAACTTATACCATCACAGCTTATGGAAGCTTTGGTTGCAGCAATATGATGCAAGGAAACACTATTATTCATTCCCGACCTCTTGCCTATAACCTGATTCCTCAAGGAAATAGCTGCACGCCAGTTTCCATAGGGCTCGACAATAGTCAACTTGGAATTATCTACCATTTATATAATCAATCTGGAGAATTGATTCCTCCCCTTATCGTTACAGGAACAGGAAGTCCTATATCTTTTGGATTGATCAGTGATACGGGAACCTATAAAGTCCTTGCCATTAATCCTTTAACGAGTTGTATGAGATGGATGATTGGGGAATGTATCATTCAAAGTGCTCCAATCGCCTATGCAGGAGCCGATGCATCGATTTGCGAAAATCAGACTTTCTCCCCTGAAGCAATCGCCTTGAATTACTCATTGATAACATGGTCAACATTAGGAGATGGCACTTTCGATGATCCCCATATTCTTCATCCAGTCTATACACTTGGTTATAATGATATTCTACTGGGAAATGTAAAATTAATTTTAAATGTAACGAATTTATCCTTGTGTCCGGGAGTTATCGCAAGAGATACTTTAGTACTCTACATTCAGAAACTTCCACAACTGAACGCTGGAAATGATACAGCAATTTGTTATGATGATCCTTTTCTTACAAAGGCCGAGGCAAACTATTGTAGCTTAACATACTGGACCACCACAGGCATTGGAGATTTTGCAGATCCCTATGCACTTTCAACAGCGTATAACTATTTTTATTTAAACCCATTAGAAATTTTCACACGAACTGATCAGTTAATTCTTATGGCAAATGGAGAAGGAAGTTGCATGGGGAACATCATGACTGATACATTCAATCTTACTATATATGGAATGCCTTATGCCGATGCTGGTCCTAATGGAGGCATTTGCGTTGGTGAATCCTATCCTCTTAATGGAAGTGGAACGGGATATAGTTCAATTATGTGGTCATCAATTTATAATGGAGTATTCAGTAATCCATTCATTCTCAATCCAGTTTATATAGCGAGCACCTCAGCTGTAGCAGCGGGAACCGATACTCTCGTGCTTACTTTGCATGGCGCTCCTGACTGCCTTGATAATTTTTCAACGGATACAATGGTTTTAGTTATTGCTCCTATGGCTACAGTAAATGCAGGACCTGATTTGGTTTCCTGCTATAACCTACCCGTATCAATCAATGCAACAGCAACGAATTATTCAATCGTGCAATGGACTACAACGGGTAATGGAGTTTTTAGCGATAATACGATTTTGAATCCCGTATATTATCCAGGCTCACTCGATTCAACGGCTGGCTGTTCACATCTCACCCTGACTGCATGGGGACTTTATGGATGTTCTACCATAACTGTTCAGGATCAGCTTATGCTATGTTTCAATTTTACTCCCCAAGTTTCCGCTGGAAGTGATGGAGAAATATGCGAAAATTCTACTTTTCTTACCTCATCAGCCTCAGCTAACTATGTTTCGAGTATTGAATGGACTACTTCAGGGGATGGCACGTTTGCTGACCCTCATTCCCTGATTACTACTTATTCCCCCGGTATCAATGATAAAATCAATGGATTTGCATCTCTAATACTTACTGGCTTTGGTATGAACACCTGTTCTATTTTTTCGGTTTCTGACTCACTTTATCTTGATATTAATCCATTGCCAAATGTTTATGCAGGTTCAGATACTACGATATGCTCCAATGAGGTTTCTATTTTACTTCATGGAAATGCACAACATTATTCCAATCCTCAATGGACAGCAATAATCCCTGCTAATGGAACATTTACTTCGCCCAATAGTCTCGTTACCAATTATTTGCTTACTCCATCCGATACAACATACAACAATATTGCACTTTCTATTTCAGTAAATGGTACAGACGAATGTTCCAGTGAACTTGCCTCAGACTTCCTTACTGTTTTTATTGATCCTTTGCCTGTTGCTCAGGCAGGAAGTGATGCAGAAATATGTGCAGACGAAACCTTATTATTAGACGGAGAAGCTCTTCATTATACTGAGACACAATGGCTTTCACTTGGAGATGGAACATTCAGTAATTCCCATATTTTAAATCCCATTTATAGTCCAGGAGTCTTAGATAAATCCTTAGGCTCAGTAAAGTTAGTCTTAAAAATAAAAGGTTCAGGAAGTTGCAATAACTATTTTACAAGCGATACTTTGACTTTGCTCATCCATCCACTTCCCACTGCATTTCTTTCTGGGAACAATTCTATTTGTCAGGGTGATTCCATTCCTATCTCGGTTCAACTCACCGGAACCCCTCCATGGACTATAATTTACACAAATGGCATAGGATCCTTCACCATTTCAGGCATCAGTGATTCTCCACATACTTGGTATGTCAGCCCCGAAGTTACTAGCTTATATACCCTAACTGGAGTCAGTGATTTGTATTGCAATGGTACTTCTTTCACCGGCTCTGCCTTAATCACTCTTTTGCCAACCCCAACACCTTTTTGGGTTACAGTAAGCAATGGAGGTTACTATTGTCAGGGAGGTGATGGTGTAGAAATTGGACTCGATGGTTCTGAGTTAGGTATAATTTATAAATTGTTTTTAGGACCATTACAGATTGGCCCTCTGAAATTAGGAACTGGCACACCAATTAGTTTTGGAAATATTATCATGCCTGGAACGTATCATGTAGAGGCCATGCATCCCTCTTCACTTTGTTCACGAATGATGAATAATACTGTAACCGTAACCATACAACCTTTACCTAATATAAACTTTACGGCTGACACGGCATGTCCTCTGACAACAACGCATTTCACTCTTTCAGGGACAAATCTGGCAAACATTGCTTACTGCGAATGGAATTTTGGAGATGGGACATCGGCATTTTATGCCGGACCGGCAAACGCTGACCACATCTATCCTGCCACTGGTATTTATCTGGCAACCTTAACAGCTACTTCTATCAATGGTTGCCAAAAAACTATTTCTCATCTGGTAAAAGTTTATTCCTCTCCTGTAACATTGTTTTCATGGAGCACACCCACTTGCCAAAATCAGACTATAAACTTTAATAACTACTCATACACTACTTTACCCGATTATATTTATACATGGATATGGGATTTTGGCGACGGAACACCTCCTGTAACTATCATGTGGCCAAATAATCCAAATATTAATCATTCTTTCGCTAGCTCCGGAACTTTTAATGTACAACTAAAAGTGATTACCAACCACGGTTGTATGGATTCAATTACAAATGTCGTTCAAGTTTTCTCTGAACCCATTGCAAATTTTACATGGAGCAATAATTGCCAAAGTCTGCTTACGCAATTTAATGACCTTTCACAAACGGGCTATGGCTCAACTGCCATTGAATGGAGCTGGGATTTTGGAGATCCTTTGTCGGGAGCTGCTAATCACTCCAATATTCAAAATCCCTTCCATCAATATATTAACGCTGGTACCTATCAAGTGACCCTCATAGTGATGGCAAGCAATGGCTGTTCATCAAGTATTACCAAGACAGTTCAGGTATTCCCCAAGCCACTTGCTAATTTCTCGACTAATCCAACTTGCATGGATACCTTGATGCAATTTAACGATTTATCAATCGTTGGAAGTGCTCCTATCATCCAATGGAACTGGCTTTTTGGCGATGGAAATTCTTCTACACTTCAAAATCCCTCCCATCTTTATAATACAGCAGGTAATTATAATGTTGAATTATTAATAACCGATTCGCTTGGTTGTAAGGATAATACTATCAAAACTGTCACCGTATTTCCCTTACCTTTAGCTGAATTTAGCTATACTGAGCCAAATTGCGCCGGTAGTGATGTTGATTTCACTGATTTTTCGTTAACTTCTGCTGGTTACATTACAACCTGGGAATGGAATTTCGGCGATACCTCGACACCAGTAGTCATTCATTTCCCAAATTCTCCTAATGTTTCCCATATATATAATGAAACAGGCAGTTATGAGGTGACCTTGACAATAACCAACTCACTTGGCTGTCGAGCTTCAAAAGTTCATACTGTAATAGTAGATGCCAAACCACTTGCCAATTTTACCTTCCCAATCAATAACTGTCAAACATCGCTAGTTCAATTCACTGATGCTTCAGTAACAAACGGAGGAGCCACTATTGTATCTTGGGAGTGGAATTTTGATGATCCCGCATCGGGTTCCAACAATAGCAGTATGTTCCAAAACCCTGTTCATATTTTCGCTTCAGCAGGTATTTACAATGTAAGACTCATCATAAACAATGTCATCGGATGTGCCGATACTTCTATTCAGCAAATTAATATAAGCTCCAACCCAACGGCTGATTTTATTGCTGATAGTGCATGTTTAGGCTCTCCTACCCACTTTATAAATACTTCCATACCCAATGCCGGTGTAATTACAGGCTATGATTGGGATTTTGGAGATGGTTCACCCCATTCGAATAATGAGAACGCAACACATACTTATACTTCGGCAGGTATTTTTTCAGTAACCCTTATCGTAACGACCGATTTGGGATGTATAGCTTCTGTAACCCAAACTGTAGTTGTTTATACACCTCCTTTAGCTTTATTTGTTGCCTCTACCCAAAATTGCACAGGAAGCGAAGTAAGTTTCGATGATCTATCAACAACTTCTCAAGGTTATATACAACAATGGATATGGAATTTTGGAGATGGGTCAGTTCCTGATACTATTGACTTTCCCAATTCACCAGATATTACTCATATCTATGATTTAGCAGGGATTTATAATGTTAAACTTACAGTAATTACTTCAACATCCTGTTCATCATTCATAATTCAGCAAGTATCAGTTCAGAACAATCCAATGGCTAATTTTTCATATATAGCCACCTGCAAGGGATTGCCCACACAATTTACCGACGAAACTCAGTTAAATGGAGGAGGCATACTTATATCTTGGTATTGGGATTTTGGAGACCCTGCATCAGGAATTTATAACAACTCTACTTTGCAGAACCCTGTCCATGTTTTTTCTTCGGCTGATACATTCTTGGTTTCTCTCATTGTTACCAATATTAACTTCTGTCAAGATACTATCATTAAACAAGTCATCATTTCTCCAGCTCCTCTGGCTATGTTCTCAGCCGACTCTGCTTGCTTGGGATCGCCCACCCACTTTACCGATCTATCCATCCCTAATGCTTCTGCTATAGCTTCATGGTTCTGGAACTTCGGCGATGGCTCATTCTCCACTCTTCAAAATCCTGTCCATACTTATACTAATTGGGGATCTTATATCGTCTCCCTTTCAGTTACCAACGCCAACGGATGCATGCACGATACTACCATGTCCATTTTCGTCAACCCACAGCCTGTTCCTGCCTTTGCTTTCTCGGGTAATTGTGCCGGCCTCTTTACTTCTTTCTCTGACTTATCTACTTCTCCATCTGGTTTTATTAATTCATGGCTTTGGGAATTTGGTGATGGCTCATCCGATACTGTCCAAAATCCCACTCATCTATACTCTCAAGGAGGTACTTTCTTGGTTACACTTTCCATTACCAATTCATACGGCTGCCAACAATCCATCAGCCAGTCTGTCTCCATTTTTAACCCACCTACAGCTAATTTCATTTCCTATTCTACATTTTGCCCCGTGGGTCAAGTAACCTTCCAAGACCTCTCACAAGGTAATGGCTCTCCTATCACTCAACGCCTCTGGAATTTCGGTAACGGTTTCTCTTCTAACGCCGCTAATCCCGTTTATACTTATCCTTCCCCTGATTCCTGCTATCTGGTTACTCTCATTGTAAACAACGCCTTTGGCTGCTCCGATACAACCTCAAATATAGTCTGCGTTAAACCTGGCTTCAGCTTTACAATATCTTCCAAACCCAGTTGTGCAGGAATTCCTACCCCCTTCTCACCTGTTAACCTGGCTCAAGGCGATAGCCTCCTATTCGTCCAATGGGATTTTGGCGACCCAGCTTCCGGTATTTTCAACCACTCCAATCAGTATTACACTTCGCATATCTATTCCAACCCTGGTTATTACGTTGTAAAACTCAAAGCATGGAACTCCGACAATTGCCTCGATTCTGCTTATTACGAAATTACTATTCTTCCACCTCCTGTCGCCGATTTTACATGGGAAACCAACGTGCCTCACTGCGATACTACTATCACCTTCACTAATCTTACAACTTCTAACGGCGCAACTATTGACTCTCTGGTGTGGAACTTCGGAGACAATATAATCATCCAGCAATCTTTCCCCTTGCCTACAAGTATAACACACACATTTCCATCTTTCGGATTCTATGAGGTCACTTTGACTGCTTTCGTGGCTAATGGATGTTCACACTCCATCTCGAAAACTGTACAAGTGAAATGCCTCTCAGCCAATTTTGCCTTCGATACATTAGGCTGTCAAAACAAGAACATCATTTTCAATGATTTCTCATCTCCAACAATGTCCATAACTCACTGGCTGTGGTTATTTGGAGACGAAAAATACGAGGAATATTATTCATGGAAACCATTTACCTCACATATTTATACTGAAGCTGGAACTTACCAAATAAAACTCATTGTCGATGGTATTGTCAATGGCAAACCAGTTCAGGATTCTTCAATGAAAATCATTAAAATCCAAACCGCTCCTTTAGCCCAGTTTATAGCTCAAAATTTATGCTTGGGAGACACCGTTTATTTCACAGACCAGTCTTATACCTTAGCTGATACAATTAATCAATGGAAATGGTGGTTTGGTGATGGAAAAACATCCATTGAGCAAAATCCAAGCCATTTGTATCTTTATGACAGCGCCTTCGATGTACAATTAGCCGTAAGCACAATTTTTGGATGCAGCGATACAAGTATTCAGGCCATTCATCTCAAACCCAAGCCAAATATTGCTCTCTATCCTGATGGAGGACTTTTCTGCGGTGAAATTCATCCTATTCAGTTCCGAGATACAATTGGAAATTACTCTAATTATATTTGGGTTTGGGGAGATGGAGATACATTGATTACGACCACTCCTTCTGCAACCCATGTATATGACGAAGGAAACTATCAAATGATGGTTATTGTAAGAAATAGTTATCAATGTCAAATAATCCAACAAGCTGAAGTAGAAATCAATCCAAGTCCGGTTGCCAAAGCTTCAGCCGATAAATATGAAGCTCCCATCAGTCAATCGCAATTTATTTTCTACGATGAGTCAGAAAGTACCACTATACCCATCATTCAATGGAAATGGTATATGAATGATACCCTCCTGATAGGAAACAGTCAGGTACTGCCCTTTAACTTTATTGATCCTGAACAAGAATTACCATTAATTAACACAGGAACCTATAAAATCACTCTTTGGGTGATGAATACGGAGAATTGTAGCGATAGTACTAGCTTCTTCGTAAAATTAAAAGATGAATTTCTGTTTAATGTTCCTACTGCTTTTACTCCCAACAACGATAATTTGAATAATACATTTAAACCTTTCGTCAATTTTATCCGGCAAAACAATTTTTCTTTCAGAATTTTCAATCGGAGCGGAATGATGATATTTGAAACTCATGATCCTAATGCAGCCTGGGATGGAACCTATAATGGCGAAGTATGCCCAGCTGACGTCTATGTTTGGATTGTTGAATACGAAAAAGGTGACGGCCATCGTGAAATGAAGAAGGGAACCATAGTTCTTGTTAGATGAATCAGACCATAATTCAATAAGACGGCAAAGGTAACAACGACAGGGTTGTCTATTATACGGGTATTCGAAGAAAAGAATTTTTATAGAGAAGACCTATATTGTTTAATTTTTCAATGAAATTATGTTTCGATTTCTGAAATGCATTTGTCGTATCTGAAATAAAAACTGAATTTTGTAAAAAAATCGAGGTGGAATACATAAAGAGCCTTAGTTTTGAGCAAAAGAAAGATTTATACGATTATCTCTGCGAATTCTTAACTCGACATCGGATAGAGCTTTTCGAGAAAAACATAAAACAACGGACGAGACATTTTGCCGTTGTACTCGAAAATATTTTCCAGTCGCATAATATTAGCGCAGTTTTAAGATCATGTGATTGTTTTGGAGTTCAGGATGTCCATATTATCGAAAATTTTAATCCGTATCGTGTTAATCCCGAAATAGCGCTGGGATCATCAAAATGGTTGACCATATACCATCACGGTGATGGAGTCAATGCGGTTGTTAAAGCTTTCGATGATATTCATGACAAAGGTTATCAAATCATAGCGGCTTCGCCTCATGCAGGGGGTTATGATATTGATTCACTAAACATCGAAAACAAAACTGCATTAATTTTTGGCACCGAGAAAGATGGTTTAAGTCCAGAAGCTCTCCAGAGAGCCGATGGTTACCTGAAGATCCCCATGTATGGATTTACCGAAAGTTTGAATATTAGCGTTTCGGCAGGAATTTCACTTTATACCTTGATGTCTCGATTACACAAGACGAGCATTCCATGGCAACTGAGCGAACCCGAAGCTTTAGAAATCAAACTGAGTTGGGCAATTCAGTCCATAAAGCATGCCGAATACCTTATTTATCAATTTTTATCAAAGTACGAATAAACTTCTTAATTTTACCCTCAAATTCGAATCAATTCTTAAAATCTAAATTATGGGAAAAGGGGATAAGAAAAGCAGAAGAGGAAAAATCGTCATTGGAACGTATGGAGTGCGCCGGCCTAAAAAGAAAAAGAAGCACGCTATTACAAACCCCATTGAAGTCGAATCAGTTCTTTCTGACAAGCTTCAAAAAAAAAGCAAGAAAAAAGCAGAATAAGACCTGAGATCATATTTCGCTTTACAAAAGAATCGGTATCTCGGCAGAAGACTTTCAGAGATACCGATTTCCTGTTTTCCGCACTTTTTTGCAACACCCTTATAAGTATTTGAATATCAATAATTATTTTATAATTTTGGGTGTTGCAAAATTTTTTATCATGTTCATTCGAAAAGTAAAAAATCGGTCCGGGAGTC
>Ga0209096_1000299_pt1 | contig 71475 bp, 67 predicted proteins | sample AD_UKC034_MetaG_FD_184407 | JGI IMG/M metagenome (GOLD analysis project Ga0209096, IMG submission 184407) | Active sludge microbial communities of municipal wastewater-treating anaerobic digesters from USA - AD_UKC034_MetaG (SPAdes) (version 2) | ecosystem: Engineered > Bioreactor > Anaerobic >...
TCGCTGGTTCAAATCCAGCCCCCGCAACCAATTTTCAAGGGTTTACAGCTTTTCTCGCAACGGTTTACGCCAAAAACCGTTGGCCCTTCTCCTCATGTGAAACACCCTGAAACGGCGTGCAACCATGGGCAACATTGTGGAATAAATGTGGAACTTCTCGGGTCCGAGGGCCGGGAAAGCCCTAGCGAGGACTTCGGCGAGCTCAGTCGGGTCGCGCGCCTCAGACCGATGAAACATGCAGTCCAAAGGAACCGTTGGGGGGCAGCGGGGCACCCTTGCCTCCGCGCCTCGCTCATCTGGAGTCCTCGACGGAAGGAGGGTTGGTCTGGAACCGGAAGCACCAAACTGGACCTAATCGCATCGACTTTCACCGGACGAGGACTCTAGTCCGACGCCGCCAGTGTGAACGGTGCTCGGCGCCGGTGGCGTTCCTCCGAGCGAGAACAGCCTGAGAGCGACGAGAACCGGCGGAACCGATCGAGGGCTCGGCAACGGATTATTCCGCGCTTCGAACCGGTGCCTCGGTGCGAGGAGGGACTGTTCCGGCTGCGGGGACTCCGCTGGTGCCGATCGGCCGGTGGCTGAAGTGCGAAGTCAGGGGCCTCCTCCGAGTCGGCGGGTACACCAACGCGTTGATTCCATGACGAATCGAGGCCGAGCGAGCCGCTCCTGGCGTCCCGTGGGGCGCCTTCGGCTTGCTCCGGTATTGGCGGCCGTTTAGCATTCCGTGACATCAGCATTCGCACCGAAACGGGACTGGGCGAATTCCTCCGGGTTCTCCGAACAGGAGAGCCGGTCTTTCGTGTGCCAGGTGACCGGTGAACGCCAACGATCAGTGCGATTCAGCCTGAAGCAGTGCCCCATGACAGATCAGTGCGAGTTGGTGATGAAAGCCCTGGAGGGCCTCCTCCTCGAGTTTCGGTGCCGGAGGATCATCACGCTGTCCGCCGAGAAGGAGGGAATGAAGCGGCACACCGGCTCGCTTTCCGCGCGATGGAACGATCGATTCCCAGGCTTTCCCGTCGGTGATTTTCCCTATGCCTCGCTCCGGGGAGTGTTGCGCCGCAAGCGCCGCGATGCGCACCTGAAGGATATCATCGTCCAGTCGCTCGCGTTTCGTGGTTGTGAGGCGACCATTGTGAACCCCGCCTGTGTGTTTGGACGAAACGCGTGCCACCTTGCCTCGCGTTTGCCACAGGCCATGGTTATCGCGACGGACATCTTCCCGGGGTGCTTTGAGATGTACTGCGTCCTAAGACGCGGTCGCTTTCCCGGGAACTTCAGCTTTGTGAGGGACGACATTTTTGCCCCGCGACTTGATGTGCAGCCGACAGCCGTCGTTTTTTTCGGCGCGTGTGGCGCAGTCTCGGATGGTGCCCTGGACTACGCCATTGCCTCGGGCGCGAAGTACGTGATGTGCCGCACCTGTTGCCACGACAACATCGGTGGGAACGTAACCCTCACGGCGCGACCCAATACACTGAACCGGTTCTTCCGGTTCAAGAACTGGGCGTATGCTCGAGTGAGGAACGACCCCAAGTACACGGGCCACTACTTCTCGTCTCGCTACAAGCCGAATGCGTATCCAAGGAGTGCCGCTGGGCGGCACCTAAGTACCGCGGACGAATTCCTAGCGGTGGCCAGAGACTCTGCGGACAGCGACATCTGCAGGGCCATCATCGACCTGGACCGCTGCCTCCATTTGGCAGAACACGGATTCGGTGTCGAGTATCAGGGCGATTTGCTGGTGGCAGAGCGAATCGGGGAAACCGCAGGGGACTGAGTAGACTGCCTTTCGGTCCATGGCTGGTGCGGTTCTACGATCACGATTCGAAGAGTAGGCGACGGCTGGGGAGAATCCAGGCGTTTTCTGATAGAGCTGCCACGGATCCGTCGGCCCTGGTGGGCGTCGATCTGACGGGCGACATAGGGGGGCTTGTTTGAACATCAGAGCGTTAGGGAGGATCATCCGACCCCTCTTCCGCACCCTTCGCCCTGTCATTGCTGGGCGTTCGGATGCGGCGGACGACCGATACCGATATCACTCCGGCGGCGCCACCGCAGATCGCCGCGAGCGGAACGGCGATCAGAAGGTAGAAGAGTCCCACGACATCCCCCTCACCGCAGGCCCACACAGTGCATGCGATCAACCCACAGCCGAGGGCGCCAAAGACGGCGCCGAGGATTGGACGCCGGGTGAATCCGAGGCCGATCACCAATGCCAATCCCGCCAGTGCGCCGATGACGACTGCGGTCGTTGACGACTCGTAGTAGAAGTTGGCGAGCATTCGACAGGATCATTGCCTGAACCGATCCGGCGCTTTCACTACGGGCGGCCCGTGAGCAAGCCGCCCATGAAGAAACTGAATCCCAGCACACACTCACAGTGAGGACAGGAATACATGACTTCCTTTTTTACCGTTCCGGCCACTTCCTTGCGAACGGGCTTGGAATCCGAGGTGGCTGCTTCCTTGTTCAAACTGACGGGCTTTTTACAGTGAGGGCACTTGGCCATGTTCATTGCTCCTGCGTTTGGGGTTTGGGCATGTTCCATGCGAACGACGGTGGACGGGCCATGGTCTGGTTTCAGGCGAGGATTGTAAGCACATATCGGACGGTCCGACAAGTCAATGCGTCCCTGTCGTGTGCGTCCCTGGGCCTGGTAGAACGCCCGGTGTTCCGCCGCCCACGTGGTGCCCCGGATCCTCGCCTAACGCCTGCGGCTCGAACGTGCGCCATTGGCTCCTGGTAGGTTTTGGCCTTGATCGGTGCCTGCGGTGTCGGCTCCGGGGTGGCCCGCCCGCGAGCGGGCGGGCGCTATAGGAAATGGAGGGAATGACCCCGCCCAAGGGGCGGGTCTCCAAATCCGCGAGAATCCTCGGCTGGGCGGCTCAAGGTGCCTGCTCAAGCCCAGGAAGCTGAGCCGCAAGAGACGCTTACGCGCGGATTTGGGACAAGACAAAGCGCTTGACATCCGAAAGCGCCTATACAGAGTATGTGAGCCGTGGTACAGCGGTGTCAAATGATTATGTGACACGAGGAGACCAGCGCGTGATGAAGACAACAACATTCCTTGTACTGACGTTTGCAGCCTTCTCGCTCGCAGCGCCCGCGTTTGCGCAGCGGCTTTATTACAGCCGTGATTACGACACCAGCGGTGGTCTGTACACCCTGAGCACCACCACTGGTGCGGCCACGTGGGTGGGCCTGTCCGGGGTCTACTCCGCAACGGTGGGCTTGTCGGAGAGCGCGACTGGGGGGGTGCTCTATGGTACTGACCCGTTTGGCATCCTTCACGTCAACGCCGATGGCAGCGGCGCAACGAAGGTGAGTGATACGGTCTCCGAAGGGCTCGCATATGATCCCTCTTCCGGGCTGCTTTACAGTTGGTGGCAAGATACCGGATTCCAGGCCTTGAATCCATATAGCGGTTCGGTCCTTGCCACGCTCGCTGATCCGGGAGCTGATGTGGAAGGCCTGGCTTACGGACGGGGAAGCGTCTTTGGTTTGGCCGGGTGGTCTGGACCCCGGGGTAACCTGTACCAGTACAACATCTCAGGGGATTCGTGGACGCTCGTGGGTTACACGGGTGTGGACTTCAATGAGACTGGCCTCGCTTACGACCCCGTAGCGGACGTCCTCTATGCCATCGGCAGCCAGGACAGTTACCTCTACGCAATTGACCCGGACACGGCCCTGGCGACCATCATTGGGTCCACCGGCCTCAGTCCGGCGGGTGGCGGCTTGGCGTTTGTGCCTGTACCAGAGCCTGCCTTCAGCATGGCGGCAAGCGCGGGGGCATTGTTGTGCGCCAGTGTCTGCTTCCTGCGGAGGCGAAGACTGGCCGCCAAATCCTGAATCCTGACGCTGCGGCCATTACATTGTGAACCGGGAGGACGCCTACGGGCGTCCTCTTTGGTTTGAGGAGTTGGTTTCTCGGGCGCACTTGATCACCATGGGCGCGAGTCAGCGTGCAAGACGTGATTCTCCGGCGACGAGGTCGGCTGTGCTCAGTGCGCCTGTACGTCAACGCCAGGCTGCTTTGGATCGCCTGACGCCAGATGTGCGGGTTCGATGTGAACAACCACGTGCTGCGCGGACAGCGAAGAGGACTTCAACCTGTTGTTCACCTCTTGCCCAAAGCTGATCTCGTTGAGCGGCTTTGGCGCCAATTGCCCGTAGTCGAGCGCCTAGACGTCCCCTCGCGTTGGCGGGTTGCAGATGGTCGGCGGGGTTTCCAACTGGCCGAAGCCGCTGGGACCGCGTGATTGACGCCGGAGGAGGACTGGGGTACTGGAAGGGCATGAGCCCATCGATCGCGGATTTGACACTCCCCCAACTTAGACATCTCGTTGCCATCAAGGAGCAAATCGCGTTGCTGGAGACCGAACTGGCGGCGATTCTCGGAGCCGTTCCCGTCAAGGCGGCCGGGCCGAAACCCGCTGTGCGGAAGCGCAGGTTGTCGGCCAAAGGTCGAGCGGCGATCGCGGCGGCGGCTCGGGCGCGGTGGGCGAAGGCAAGAGCCGCGAAGGCACCCAAGTCTCCCGCCAAGCCAAAGCGGACGATGAGCGCGGCGGCGCGGAAGTTGTTAGCCAAGGCGGCGAAGGCTCGGTGGGCGAAGGCGAAAGCATCTGGGAGGAAGACCCTCGCGGCGAAGTAGGCGGAGGGTGATCACAGTTCTTGCCGATGGCGCTGGTCGTTGTCCGGTGTGCGTCGGCGGTTGCTCCACGGGAGGAGTGTAACTGCAACAATGTTCTAGCGAGGCGCACCTCAGACCTAACGAAGTCCGCGATCCCATGAGTGCTGCCGCTGTGATCATCCTGCGCCGAAAGAAGTTCGTCCGGCGGTTCAAGGAGTTGGGCGCGACATCCCCCGAAAGAGCCGTTCCCTTCGCCGAGGTGGGGATGCGGCGTTCGTGGGTTTTTGACCGGATGATCTCGCGCGGGGTGTTTGTGGCAACCGGAGACGACCGGTTCTACGTCAACGAGGAGGCGGCTGATGCATTCCTGGCGGCGCAGCGGCGGCGAGTGCGGGTTGTTGGGGGCATGCTGCTCGTTGCGTTCGTGATCGTCCTGCTCGCCTCAATCCGGTGGTAACCGATCCGCGATGCCGCCATTGTGACTCGCCGCGAGCAAGGCACTTGCTTCGGGGAGGAACCGCGGAAAACGCGGAACACGCGGAAGACCTGATCGAGGGGCAGGGAACAGAGGACAGAGGACCGACGACGGACGAAGGGGGACAGGAGACAATAGGACCATGGGACAATGGGACCATGAGACCACGGACGACGGGACCTTGGGGGAGAAGCTGAAATCCTGAAAGGGGACGCGCCCGCCCCTCACCCCTCACTCTTCACCATTCACGCCTGCGTTCCTTCCGAGCGAGGGCAGTCAACGCCAGGGTGCTGCCTCCCCAATCGGTGATCCGCCCCGAATCGGCGAGGAATCCCTCCCTTCGCTCAGCCGGTCCGCGGGGGATTGGCCCACAGATTCTCACAGATCGACACAGATCAATGGCGGCCAAGGAAGCCCGATCACGCACTGGGGCGGCTCTTGGGGCGGCCCCGGCCGGGCGATCTGTCCGCGGGGGGCGTCGATCTCGCGGCGCTGTCGTCATTTACTGGTGAGAACCCGCAGTGCCTGAATGAGCGGCACGTGGTCAGCCCGGCGAAGGCTTCCCGGCGGCATCGGGGCATCGCGGATCGGTCCCGGGGCGGCAGTTGGCGGTGGCGCCGCGATACTACTGCGCGTCCCGGAGGTCGTGCGGGGGGCCGAGGGTGAGGACGGGGGTGGTGAGGGCGGACAGAGCGCCGGGCGGAATGGCGACGACTTGAGGGCGATGGCATTCCGACCGATTCTCGATGGGTTGCAGTTCTGCTCCGCAAACCGTAGTCTGGCCGCCAGAGCAAGATCATGCGCCCTTCATCTGGTTGCCCTGCGGTCGCCTGGGGAAGGCGGTTGCTGTTGCCCCTTCTGGCAGTGTTGGCGACGCACGCCCTCGGGGCAGGCGAAGCCGCCCCGCCCCTGGTCATCCCGTGAAGTCTGGATTTGGGTTTACCACGGCGGCAAGGTGGACTTGTGGGAATCGAACATGTCCAGTCGCCATGGCGATGTGAGCAACAGCGATCGGGACCCGGACGATCTGCCGGTGCTCAAGCACGCGTACACGGTCTACCACTACTGGATGCAGCATCTGCCGGGCCCGGAGAACGATCTGGACTTCAAGGGGCGAGCGTTGGGGAACTGGTGGGTGTTCCTGGGCGACTACGACGGCGCGAAAGAGCGGGGACTGGGTTTGGTGGCGCCGTGATGCGCCGGGGTTTCGTTCGGGTTCGGTGTTGATGCGCTGTCGGCGGCGGCGTAGGCTGGGTTCCGTGAAAGCCCCGGGTCTTGCCCACGGGGGCGTCGCGTGGTATCAGGGCGTGGATTCCTGGCTTCGTCGCCAGGGCGGGATCGAGGGTGCCCGTGACCCCAATGCTGTTGCGCCATTCCGTCCGACGACGGACTGATGCACTGGTAAGTTCCTCACTATACCGCCCAGGGGAAGCCCTCGCCCCTTGCCTCTCGACTCTCGTTCTGCAGCGTCATGGCGGCGATCAGGCCGTCCTCGGCCTCCTGCGCCTGCGTCGGCGGGTCGCTGACGATGCCCTGAGCGACACCCTTGGGTACATTGACTGTTGAAGTCAGGCATATTCCAGACGACGCGGTGCAGAATCACCTCGGGACGATGCCGTAGGGCCACAGGAAGGGGACAGCGAGAACGGGCAATAACACCGCTCCGAACGGCGCTGCCTGTTGCAGGCGCATCCACCACCGCGACTTCGGTGGTCTCTGTGTTCGGGTGAACAGCCTTTGCGCTCCGAACACGGTGGTCAGGGCTGCAAAGCCCAGCCCAGACACACCGCCAAAGCCCACGACCGCCTGGCAAAACCTGACGTAGCCCGTGGAAACCTGACTCATCTTGATGTCCTTCGGGGGGTACTTTGCGCAATGAACCCGGCCATCGGGGGCGCTCTTCGTCCCATGGAGGCACTCGAGGCATTCGCACGCGTGGGGCACATAGTAGTAGTCATCGATGTCCCCGATTGCCCAAACCAGCCCTATCGCGAATAGGCCGAAGACGCTGCCGACGGTCAAATAAAGGAGCCCCATGAGCCGCGGTTTCCAGCGGCTTCGGCATGTGGTCGTCGGAGAAGTCATTCTGGCAGTTGGATTCGTCGTTTTGGCCTCGCGTTCAATGCCGAGCAGAGAAGCGTGTCGCAACGCCCCGCCCTTGACCACGCCGTCCATCGCCCCGCGGCCGCCCGCCGCTCGCTCGGGGGCATGACGGCGGCGACGAGCGCGTCCCAGGCCGTCCGCACTCTGAGTTGGCGGGTCGCTGACGACCTGTTCGGCGAGGGCAGTGGCAGGGTCCGTCGCGGAGGTGGCAACCGCACTACGAAATGGCCCGTGGCCAGGGGGTCTGAGTTCTTCCATGGCCCTGCTGCAGCGCGTACGGGTGCTTCGGGGAGGGCGGGGTGCAGGGGGGAAGCCGGTTCGCGGGTGCAGGGCGCCTGGCCACGCGGGACTACAATCTTGCTGCGCCTGTGGAGTTGGCAACGTTCAGGCCATGCATGATGGTTCTTACGGTCCGAAGTCGGCGGAATCCCGAATGGGGCACGGGATGGCGACGCTGCGGGGTTCCGAGACTGACGAGCCGACCGCCGTCAAGACCATGAACCAGAATCTGACAAGACTCAGAGCGGCCTTCAAAGTGCGGAATGCGGTTCGAGGGCGCAGACGGCTCGCAGCACTCGCGATGAAGGCGATGAGCAGCAAATTGCGGATTGGCGGCTCCGGCACGACAACGGCCACGTCAATGGGCCCGTGCACGCCGTAGATGAACGTCGGATTCACGGTCACACCGGACGTGGTGTACTTGCCGATCGCACTCTGGTAGTAATTCGCTGCGAACAAGTGGCCGCAGCCGTCAAGGGCGATGCCGTAGGGACCGAAGGGAGTGGCGAGGCCGGAAATGAGCGAGGCATCGAGGGTCGTGCCCTCGATCGTGTACTTGCCGATGGTTCCTTCCAGGTAATCGGCCACGAAGAGGTGGCCCTGGTCGTCCAGCGCGATGCCACCCGAGTTCACGCCGGTGATCAGGGACGCGTCAATGGGAGTTCCCTGGAGATCGTACTTGCCGATCCGGTGGTTGCCCGGTTCCGTCACGAAGAGCGCGGTGTCATCGAGCGCGAGGCGGTAGGGTGCAGTGAGGCCCGTGATCAGGGCGGCATTCACCTCCGTCCCCGAGGTCGTGTACTTGCCGACGGTGCCGGAGGTGTGGTTGGCCACGAAGAGATTGCCGCGGCTGTCGACCGCGACGCCCGTGGGACCGTCCAGGCCGGAGATGAGAACGGCGCTCACAACCTCTCCGGCGAGGGTGTACTTGCCGATCGTGCCGTTGGCGTAATTCGCCACGAACAGGTGGCCGAGACCATCCGTCGCGATCTGATTGGGGGAAGCCAATCCTCCCCCCGCCCATGAGGCGCCGAGCGGGACTCCTGAGATGAGGTCGTAAGCGCCGACCGTGTCACCGGGATTGCTCACGACAAAGAGCTGGGCCTGCGTATTCGCCAGGCAGAGCAGGACGCCTGCAACAGTGAACACCACTCTGAGGAACCCGCCAAGGTGCTCTCGGCACTGCTCGTTCTTGGTGCGCGGATGCCTGGATGCAGGCTTCATCGCGTGGATTTGTTAACAGATTGTCGCAGGTGACGCAATCGCCTTTGACGATGCGCTGCCTCAATGCGTGACCGCCGTCGACACCTGTAATGGCGCGGACCGCCGGCTCCGTGGATCCTTCAGGACATGATCGTCTCAATCCGGTGGCAACCGATCCGCGCAAACTGCTGGTCCTCGATCTGGACGATGAACCGCGACGTTGGAGGTGCGGACCTGAGCCCATTGCCTTTGCACGAGAACGACCGATCGTGACCGGTCACCCGATGCCGCCATTTCCCTGGTACTCTGGCAAGTTGGCGAGGAGCATCGGCAGATACTGGTCGAAGGGGATGTCGGTCTTCTCGAAATCCGCGAGCGCCGTGTACAACGGCGCCACCAGCGTAAGGCCGCTCTTGCTCAACGATTCCACCCTCGCCCGCATTTCGTCGTCGTTCTGGTGGCTCGAGACCCGACGTGCCCAAAGTCGGTTGTCCAAGGCGACTCGCCGCGAGCAAGGCACTTGCTTCGGGGAGGAACCGCGGAAAACGCGGAACACGCGGAAGACCTGATCGAGGGTCAGGGAACAGACGACAGAGGACAGAGGACAGAGGTCGGAGGTCAGCCGGATGCAGTCCTCTGTTCTTTCCTTTGCACCGTTGCAGTGCTATGCGACGGAATCTGCGAAACCCGTGCAGGTTTTCTGGCGTTCGTCGTCGTCCCGCCTTTGGCGACTTTGCGTTTCGTTCCGGGCGGGGCAGTCAACGCCAGGGTGCTGCCTCCCCAATCGGTGATCCGCCCCGAATCGGCGAGGAATCCCTCCCTTCGCTCAGCCGGTCCGCGGGGGATTGGCCCACAGATTCTCACAGATCGACACAGATCAATGGCGGCCACGGAAGCCCGATCACGCACTGGGGCGGCTCTTGGGGCGGCCCCGGCCGGGCGATCTGTCTCCGGGATGGCGGCGACTTGAGGGCGATTGCGCTGGGTGGGTTTGCCCTGGCCAGGCGTCGCTGGGCGTAGTTCTGCCCGCTGGTCCGCTCCCTCGATTACCGTTGGCCTTCAGAACCTCCACCCTCTCAATCGGGGCTGGGCTCGGGCTCAACCGTGGTCCAAGTCAACCACGTCAGAGCCGAGTTGTCATCTCCCGCCGGGGCAAGTGGACGCGCTTCAGCCCCCCAAGACCACGACGATCTCGCCCCCCGTCGCCCGGCTCTCGTTCCGCAGCGTGACGGCGGCGAGCGGGAGAGTCTGTGATTGCGTCGGCGGGTCGCTGATGGTCTGCGAAACGCAGGTGACGGCCGCCTGGGTCGCTCCGGTGCGCTGGGCCGTGGGTGCGGCCCCGTGGGAGCCGACCTTGGCGGACGCGCCCGCCCGGACGGGGATCTCCCAGTTGCACACTCCGACATGCCGCTTCGCCGTGCCGTCGGTGGCGTCCTGGATCGGGAGTGGGGCGGCGGATCGAAGGGCACGGTGGCGGCGCTCCTCGTCCCGGAGGTCGTGGGGGAGGGGCCTGAGCAGTCCTCGACGGGCTGGTGTCGGGGGGGCGGCGGTTGGGCGTCCGAGCGGGGAATGGGAGCAAGGGTTTCGTACGGAGCTGTTAGTGGGATCGGGGATCACCTTCCGAGCGGGGGAGTCCAAGAGCGACCGTTGATTGGAATGGCGAGGTGTCCGGCTGCGGAGTACGGTGGGTGGAACATCCGTTATGACTGAACTCCCCTGTCTCGACTTGAAGACCCTCCCTCTGTCGTACGATGGCAAGAAGCCCGGGAGGCTGACGACGTGGGCCACGAAAGCGTTCCGAGGGAAAGTGCCTGGGGGCTGGTTGGTGGTCACCTGCGGTAACAACGGACTCAGCGGCATCACGTTCTACCCGGATCCGAAACACGAGTGGAATGGTGGCAGCCTCGACTAACGGCTCGTATTTGTTACCCGGGCGGTCGGCGCTGCCGTTCCCGGCGCGATCGGGGCATCGCGGATCGGGCGCGGGGCGCCAGGGGCGGCAGTGGGGATGCTGTGCGTCCCGGAGGTCGTGGGGGGGGCGGAGGGTGAGGACGGTCGGCGAGGGAGGAGAACGTGGCGGGGAGGGGTGGCGACGACTTGAGGGCGACGGCTGCGGGGCCGCGGTTGCAGAGCATGGTCGCCTTTGGGTTTGCTTTTGAGCCCTCGAAGAGCGATGAAATCCGGCAAAAGCCTGCCCCGCCCCGGCTCGTGGCTGCAGTGGGTGGTCGGCGCCTGTCCCCGGCGGGTCCGCGGCAAGTCATGGAGCGAATCGATATGCCAGTATCTCCTGCGAGCCCCGAAGAGAAGCCGCCCTCGGGTCACACTCCTGATCGTGTTCCCAAACAAGTCTGGTTGGCGGTCTGGTTCGCCGTGTTTGGCGCCATGGCGACGGCAGCCGTCGCGATCGTGAATGGGGGTGTCTCGCATGCCACGCACCTGTGGTCTGTCGGTGCTCCCTGCATCGGCATTGCGGCACTGACGGCCGTGGTCTGTTACGCCCTGGTCAGATACCGGTGAATACGACGTGGGACTGCAGGCAGGGTGTTTGGTACCGATGGGGACGGAGAACCACAGCGGGCGCTTCTGGATTGCCGGACGGCGTTGGCCAGAAAGGCAGGACCGCCCAGCTCGCGCAGATCCACGCGATCGTCACAGAGAGCCCGCTCTCCACCTTCGATCCCTGCGCACGTGTCGGCGGACCACGGATCGCCTGCGAGGCGCACATGACGGCAGCCTGGTTGGCGTTCGCCCGCTGGGCGGTCGGCGTCGCGCCGTGGGAGCCGACCTTGGCGGACGCGGTCGCCCCGACGGTGATCTCGCAGGTGTACACTGCGACATGCCGCTTCGCCGCGCCGTCGGTGGCGTTCTGGATCGGGAGTGGGGCGGCAGGTGGCGGTGGCGAACAAACCGTCGAGCCACAGGCGTTCGGCGAGGGTCCGGGAATCGCATCTCGACTTGTGACCTTCCGCGGATCACCATTGGCCATGGATCAGTCCCGACGGCTTCAGTTCCACGGCAGTCCATTGTCCGGAGTGATGTCGTTGCTGCAGCCCGGGATGAGGAAGTCGATTGCGTCCTGCGGTTTGCTGCTCGATCCGCTGCATGGTCGGGCGTAGACTGTGAGCCATGGGCATTGACATTCGGCATCCTGTGCGTCGGGCTCTGCAGTGGACTGGTCATTTCGAAGCCGCTGCGGAGAAGAAGGCCATCCAGATCCTGTCGGTCGTGGGGCTGGGATTGGGCTTGGTGTTGCTGCCGGGTTGTCTGGCGGTGGCGGGGGCGGCGGCGGCAGCAGGAACGGTGGTCTATGTCAAAGGCGAGGTGCAATCGACGCTTGATGCGCCGCTGCCTCAATGCGTGACCGCCGTCGAGAAGGTCATCATCGAGTTCAAGCTCAGTCGCGTCGGCGAGGAGATCGACGGCACCGCTGCGAGGGTCAAGGCCCGGAACGCGCAGGATCAGGCGGTGACGTTCCGGCTGAAGAGGCTGACGGATCGTGCGACGAGTGTCAGCATCCGGGTTGGGACATGGGGGGACGAGGCGGCTTCGGTGGGGCTGCTTGAGGCGGTCAAGAAGAGCCTGTGATGCGAACCGCGACGGGCGACCTGCGGAAGGCGCTCCCGGTGAGGCGCTTGGGCGCCGGTTCGTTCGCGAGGATGCCGTTTCTCGGCGCGACGGCGTACGCGTCGCCTATCTTCAAGAGGTACGGACCTGAGCCCATTGCCCGAGAACGACCGATTGTGACCATCGGTCACCTGATGCCTCTTCCCTTTGCGTCGTGGCGCCTTGGCGACTTTGCGTTTCGTTCCGGGCGGGGCAGTCAACGCCAGGGTGCTGCCCCACCAATCGGTGATCCGCCCCGAATCAGCGAGGAGTCCCTCCCTTCGCTCAGCCGGTCCGCGGGGGATTGGCCCACAGATTCTCACAGATCGACACAGATCAAGGGCGGCCACGGAAGCCTGATCACGCACTGGGGCGGCTCTTGGGGCGGCCCCGGCCGGGCGATCTATCTCCGGGATGGGAACCGCTCTTTCGGCTTCTCAAAGGGCCCCGCGGAGGTTACTTTCCCCTGCAGTCCCAGGGCGCGGGAGTGCGGCTTCGTTCAACATCAATGTACACGTCCCGGCGGGGCTGGAGTCCCTGTCCAAACCGAGCCCACCGCCCCGCCGGGACGCATACATTGCTGACTGTTGGGCGCGGAGTGCAACTATTTGCACCGTGCCGTGTCATTCCTATATATGAAGCGATTGCTCCGATTCCTGGCCCACCACAAGAAGGGCCTCATTCTCCCATTTGTGCTGCTCGCAGCGGGTGCGAGTTTTCGCTGGGAGGTTGCAGAGATTGATGACGCTACCACGGGGCAGCGTATTACAACCCACCACCATGTCGTCCTCCCGTGGACGCCTTGCGGCGCAACAACTGGAGGTGGACGCCTGATCAACTTTCGTGTGCGCCATTGGCAGTATTACGGATTAGTGAAGATGGAGGCTGCTGGTCAGACCATGTGACAATTGGATCGTTCAATGGATCGCCCCTTCGCGCCCCATTAGGCCAATCCCAACAGCGACGATTCAGGAACACTGGAGGGCGTCATGACTCTCTTGGCCCCTGGAAGAGACTCTCCATTGCCGCGATCGTCTTGTCCTCGTCCTCCCCAGTGGCCTCGATGTCGATTTCAGTGCCGATGGTGGCGCCCAGCATAAGGATTGAGAGAACGCTCCTCGCGTCGATGACGCGGCTGCCGACTCGGAACCGAACCACCGAGCGGAAGCCTTGCGCCAATCGCGCCACCTGGGACGCCGGTCTGAGGTGCAACCCCTCCAACCAGCGCACGACGACCAGGCTTGTCTTCATGGGCTAAGAGCACCGCGTTTCATTGAGAAGTCCGACATGAACGCTCCCGACCGGTTCAAAGACGACTCCTCTCGACATCTATGAGTCTCTCTTCTGCCCATGAACGGCGAGACCCTGAAGGCCGAACATCAGGCTGATCCTGGGGCTGGTCCCCTGACGAACCCCTTCTCGGCGAACGCCGCCCAGGTCGCGTTCGGGAGGGTAATCGCCGCGACCAAGCCATCATTCAGTGCATGGACTTCCGCTCGCGGGGGCGGCATACTGACCGGCTGCGGAACATTGGTGATGGCGGTCCAGGCGGGGGTGGCGCTCGACAAGCCCCCACTGGCTGCAGTGCCGCACCAGGATCCCACAGCCGAGGAGGAAAAGACCAATGACACCGGGCTCGGGGATTGTGATGGGGATGGCTCGCACTTCGATCTGCTGCGGCTGCCAGAGGTCGCCGGTCCCGAACGGGATCATTTGCCAAGTCCTCCCTCCGTCCGTGGACTTCGAGCGGAAGGCCGGGATTTCGCCCTGTCCGGTGTGGTTGGGGCTCGACGTGGCGTTCCAGATGAAGGCTCCGTCGTCGCTGCCGACCCCCAGCAGGAAGTAGTAGGCGGTATGGGGGTTGAGGTTCACTGGGCTCAAGGGGCCGAACACGCGGAGGGAGGGCGGTCCGGACAGGTCGGGGATTCGGAATGTGGTCAGGATCTCGAGGCCGACCGCGTCTGTGACAGGATCGGCGCATCGAAGTTGGGCGATGACGGCGGGGTTTCCGGAGACAGAGCCAACGACGGCACCGATGGCACCCAGGCCCCACGGCATGTCGCCCATGGCGAACGGCTGTGCCTGCCAGAGTGACGGACTGATCGGTTGGCCGAGGCTTGAGGGTTCGTAGACGTTGTTCACGATCCACGCCGCAGCGAGCGCCGTGCCCAACTGCAGGGTGGTGGCGGCGATCAGAATTCGTGAGAGGCGGGGAACGGATTGTGTCGTCATAGACTGCGTCTTGCCGGGTGCTGCGGCGAGCCACTCCAGATGGTAACCGGAGGGACCGGGACTCGCCCGCGGATCCCGCGTTTCGGGAGTCCAGGACTTCAGGGGCGGCCCATCAACACGCCGCCAATGAAGAAACTGAATCCGAGCACACAGTCACAGTGAGGACAGGAGTACATGACTTCCTTCTTCACCGTTCCGGCCACTTCCTTGCGAACGGGCTGGGAATCCGAGGGGGCTGCTTCCTTGCCCAGACGGACGGGCTTTTTACAGTGAGGGCACTTCGCCATATTCACTTCTCCTGCATTCTGGGATTAGGTTCGGAAAGCGTGGTAATGTGCTACTTCGGGCTCTTGATCTCGCCCTGTGCCAGGAGATGCCGGTAGTAATCGTCGGCCTCCTTTTCGCTGATGATCAGGTCCGAGTTCTTGTCCATGGCGTGGATATGGTCATTGCAGTGCGCATTGAACGCAACCGTTTCCGTCCTGGAATACAGAGAGGCGGAGGTAGTGCCGATGCGTTTCTTGACGTGCGTCTCCCGTTCCGTTCCATGGATGATCTTGGCGAACAGGTTCTCAGCCTGGGCATTCTCGAAGGAGACCGAGAGCATTGGCTCGTCCATTCGGGTTTCGGTACCGGTGTTGATGACCTGACACCCACTGCACAAGACAAGGAGAAGTGAGGAGATCAGGAGCTTGCGAGTCTGGTGGTCCATAGTGCTCTTCCTCAAGAAGCCCATCGCCGACGGCGCCATGGGGCGTGCGAACGACGGCGGATGGGGCCCTGTCGTTTCGGGCTACAACTGTAAGCACATTCCGGACTATCCGACAAGCCGAACGCTGGATTCTGTCGCGGCCGTCTCATGCAGCGCCGACACCCCGCGCCGCCCGGCTCTCGCTCCGCAGCGTGACGGCGTCGACCGCCTTCGCCTGCCTCGGCGGGTCGAAGGGTACGGTGGCGGCGCTCCCCGTCCCGGAGGGCGCGGGGGAGGGGCCTAAGCAGTCATCGACGGGCTGGGTCGGGAGGGCGGCGGTTGGGCGTCCGAGCGGGGGAGTCCAAGAGCGAGCGTTGATTGGAATGGCGAGGTGTCCGGCTGCGGAGTACGGTGGGTGGAACATCCGTTATGACTGAACTCCCCTGTCTCGACTTGAAGACCCTCCCTCTGTCGTACGATGGCAAGAAGCCCGGGAGGCTGACCACGTGGGCCACGAAAGCGTTCCGAGGGAAAGTGCCTGGGGGCTGGTTGGTGGTCACCTGCGGTAACAACGGGCTTAGCGGCATCACGTTCTATCCGGATCCGAAACACGAGTGGAATGGTGGCAGCCGTCGACTGACGGCTCGTATTTGTTACCCGGGCGGTTGGCGCTGCCGTTCCCGGCGCCATCAGTGGCGTTCCGAATCGGGCGCGGGGCGCCAGGTGGCGGCAGTGGGGATGCTATGCGTCCCGGAGGTCGTGGGGGGGGGCGGAGGGTGAGGACGGTCGGTGAGGGAGGACAACATGGCGGGGCGGGATGGTGCGACTTGCGGGCGATGGCATTGCGACCGACTCTCGATGGGTTGCAGTTCTGCTCCGCAAACCGTAGTCTGGCCGCCAGATCAAGATCATGCGCCCTTCATATGGTTGCCCTGCGGTCGCCTGGGGAAGGCGGTTGCTGTTGTCCCTGCTGACAGTGTTGGCCGCCAACGCCCTCGGGGCAGGCGAAGCCGCCTCGCCCCGGCCCATGGTCATCCCGTGAAGTGTGGATTTGGGTTTATCACGGCGGAAAGGTGGACTTGTGGGAATCACACATGGCCAGTCGCCATGGCGATGTGAGCAATAGCGACCGGGACCCGGACGATCTGCCGGTGTTCAAGCACACGTACACGGTCTACCACTACTGGATAGGCGCAGGCCGATCTCCGCGGCGAGAATGGCGAAGTTGGCGGCAGTCAGTTCGCGGAACAGGGCGGCGTTGCTGACGTGACCGTAACCTCGGACTGACCGACATGTCGGGCAGGGCGACGACGGAATGCCACCGCGTTCGCCTCACCGCCCCCACAGGGGTCCGCCTTCTTCGTCTCTGTTCCGGTCTGCTCCATTACTGACCTGGGGGGAGGACGGATCGGAACCCGATCAAGTGGAACCCGGTGTGCGGCTCAGGGTAGCCGCGGTCCGCGACCCGGCAGCCGGAGGCGTGGCTGAGCCAACAGCCCCCGCGGATCACCCGATATGAGCCCGACAAGGGAGACACGGGACCGCGTGGGTCAGAAGAGAGCGAAGACTTGTAGTACATGTCCCAGTACCAGTCCCAGCACCATTGATACACGTTCCCCGCCAGGTCGTACAAACCATACCCGCTCGGCGCAAATGACCCCACCGGACTGGTGTAGGGCTCGTCTCCCGTCGCGTACGTGGGGTGAAAGCCCTCTTTTGAAGTGACGTCATAGGTGTAGTGCGGCTTACCGCCTTCCCAGTAGCTACAGTAATTCGCCTTGCTGTGGCTGATCGTATCCCCCCAAGGAAAGCGGCTCGCTGAGAGTCCACCCCTCGCCGCATACTCCCACTCCGCCTCCGTCGGCAAGCGATACCCCTTGTTCCACTTGACCCAGTCGTTCTGAACATCCACCTGCCCCGTGCGGTACACTGTTGTCTGGGCCGCTCTCGTGTAGTAGGCCGGAACCCTCCCCTCTTTCTCGCTGCGCGCATTGCACCACTTCACACAGTCATACCAGTCAACTGTCTGAATCGGGTGATTCGCCGCCTTCCCCGATCCCGGATTGTCAAACTGGTAGCCGTGGTCGATGGCCCACTGGTACACGTCATCCCACAGCGCTTTGGTGACTTCCGTCCGGTCCATGTAAAACGCGCTGACGAGTACGCTGTGCACCGGTTGTTCACCGTAATCTCCATCGCCGAAACTGTCGCCCATATGGAAGGAACCCGCCGGGATCAACGCCATGCCGACCGGGGGATTCGGATCGAAGAGACGAAGGATCGTCACGCCATCATTGGTTGGAACATGGACGTAGTCCGCCCAGCGTGATTCATCCACCAGTTCGCCCGCGGTTTGCACGGTGAACGTGGCGTTCGTAGGCATATTGGCCCAGGTGATGAAGCCGTCGGCCGTGACGCCCGTAATCTCCGTCGGCACGGGTCCGACGATGCGGAAGAAGCGGTTGCTCTGCGCGAGGGCGGTCCCCACTTCAGTTGCCAACAAACTCCCCGCGAGCATCAGACTGATCCTCAGCATGTTCATGGATGGGGTTTCTCTCCTGTTCTCTGCTGATGTGAACCTGTGTCAAAGGATCGGGCTGTTCACTTGGGTACACTATACGCCTCCCTGCACACGTCAATCTTGATGCAGGTCGTTGATTGCCAAGAACTGGTAGACTCCATGCGTGACGGATTCTGAGTGGTGCAAAGCTTACCCCCCACCCCTGACAACGCCCTTCCCGACGAGCGCCGCCCAGAGCTCTCTATGCAGCGTGATGGCGGCGAGCGCGCCGTCCTCGACCGCCTTCGCCTGTACCGGTGGGCGTGAGGACGTGCGCTGGATACGTGGCGTTCTCGCGGATTGCCTCTCGGGCGATCGTTGCCGTATAAGGGCTTCAAGACGATCTGCATCATGTCGCCGACCATGAATCCGCTGGAACCACCAGACAGCCGCCACCTGGACGCCGCACAAGGGTGGCTGCCGCTGGGCGATCCCATCGAGGCGAACGTTCGAGGGCTGGAGTGAGGCTGGGCGGGAGAGCATTTGGCGAGACTGCCCGGGGGGGCGGAAGGGACCGGCACCAGTGGGAACCCGCCGAAGCCGCTGGGACCGCGCGATTGACGCCGAGGGGAGGACGGCGTATTGGAGAGGCATGAGCCCATCGACTGAGGATCTGACCTTCCGGGTTCGAGGCGTTGTGTCACATCGTTTCAGCGTTTTCGTCTGTGGGCGGCGGAGGGCTGTCGATAGGCTTAATGGAAGGTGGGGAGTTCGGCAGTGATGCAGGAAGAGATCTAAGGGGCGGGTGATCGGGGCCCATCGAGATTCTCCGTGAAGGCGTGTCCTGAGTGCTGTAGCGAGATGCCGGATGAGGCTGAGGTCTGCCGTTCTTGTGGGCGGAGGGTTCTCGGCAAAGCATGTCCCGAGTGCGCGGAACTCTCCAAGGCCGCCGCGAAGAAGTGCCGATATTGCGGGTACGATTGGGCCCGGGAGGCGAGGATTGCCGTCGTTGAACCCTACAGTGCCAAGGCATCATTCCTGCCGACCCTGCTGTTGCGGGGGCGTCTGATCCCGCAAGAGATCCATCTGACGCCGGAGAAGATCGTGATCAAGACCTGGGGCTTCTTCTGGCTGAGCCACACGGACGAAGAGATCCCGTGGGAGAAGATCGCGGGCTATCATTACCACTCTGGGTGGTTCTGGGATGGCATTGAGATTCAGACGCGTGGGCAGAAGTCCAACACCATCGGCTGCCTCCCAAAGTCCGCGGGACGGACCATCAAAGCGAGTCTGGAGCGGATGAAGGAATAGAATGCGAGTCCTGTTGGCCGGTGGCTGAAGTGCAAGGTCAGGGACCTCCTGCGTGTCGGGGTGTACACGAACGCGTTGGTTTCTTGGCCGACCGCCGAACGAAATGCGCGGCGACTGATCCTCTTCATTCTCGACAAGCAAGGGGGGAAGGAGCAAGCTCTCCACTGACGCAACACACTGCGTCAAACAGGTCGCCGGAGGCGAATGTCAATCCGTGATCGCATTGGTTCCCATCCGCAAGGAGGTTTTCCACAATGGACATCCCACGAATATTCACCATCGCTGAAAGTGCTCACCGCATCCACAACCCGATCACAGCCGAGAAGCTCGCCACTCTCGGGAAGGCGCTGCGTCTGGAATCGGGGGTCCGAGTGCTGGACCTCGGCAGCGGTTCGGGGGAGATGCTGTGCACCTGGGCGCGGGATCACGGCGTCATTGGCACAGGCATCGACCTGAGCCCGTTGTTCACGGAACAAGCGAGAGCACGTGCTGAAGAACTCGGCGTCGCCGATCAAGTCAAGTTCATCCATGGCGATGCTGCGGGCTACGTCGCTGACGAGAAGGTTGGTGTGGCAGCCTGTGTCGGTGCCACTTGGATCGCCGGGGGAGTCGTCGGCACCATCGAGCTTCTGGCGCGGAGCCTGCGGACCGGGGGGATCATCCTCATCGGCGAGCCCTACTGGCGACAGTTGCCGCCGACGGAAGATGTTGCCAAGGGGTGTCTTGCCGAGTCGACCTCCGACTTTCACAGGCTTCCAGAGCTTCTCGCGTCTTTCGGCCACGTTGGCTACGACGTCGTTGAAATGGTTCTGGCTGACCAGGACGGCTGGGACCGATACGAGGCGGCCAAGTGGCTCACCATGCGCCGATGGCTTGAAGCCAATCCCAACGACGATTTCGCGAAAGAGGTTCGAGCCCAGCTGAGCTCGGAACCCGAGCGCTACGCCGCCTGCACGCGTGAATACCTGGGCTGGGGTGTGTTCGCGCTGATGCCGAGGTGATGCGCTGGCAGGGAGGGGGCCAAGGGGGGCGCATCGAAATAATTGACCTATGCGGGTTCGTGGGGTTGTGTTTCGGCTCGCATGGGGAGGCCGTTGGGGATCGAGGTTCCGGACGTCGGGGAGGAGCGTCGTTCGCGGATGATGCGGAGCGGCGCCGATTTCCGGGTGCGGTGGCGGAGTTGCCGGAGCGTTTGGGGCGGGAGGTGCACGCGCTGGCGTGATGCCGATCATGACCCCGTGGTGGTGGGGACGAGGGAGGCCAATCGGGGCCACGCGATGGACGAAGCTCAGAAGTGAATTGTCAACCATTTAGATGCGACCCCATTGCCCCCCGCCGATGGCCTCTGGCGCTTCGTCGACGAATCCGCCCGGGATTATCTCAACAGCTTCTACCGCGCCCGCCAGGTCCCCTGATCCGGACGCGGAGAGACAATCTGGGGATGGGATACGGCAGAGCTGGGCTGCGTCTTGGCGCTGAATGGCTGCGGCCCGGGGGGCGCGAGGGCGGGGAGGCGCCCGGGTTCAGAACATGCAGCCGATGGCCACGCGGACTTCGTGGAACAGCATGTCGTCCTGGATATCGTCGAGGCCTGTGTGCCAGTTGGCTCGATAGAAGACCTTGAGGTACATGTGATCCGAGATGTCCCATCGCAAGCCCGCGCCCGCGCCCAGGGTGAACGTGGACTGGTCCTGGATCACGACGGTGTAGTAGTAGGGCACACCCCACGAATCGTAGTCGTAGCAGTCGAACGTCTCGTACTCGTAGAAGTACGCAAATCCGACGCCAGCGGTGAGAAACGGCGTGACGCGCGAACGGAGGATATTGTAGTCCATGTTCAGGTTGATGGTGAACGCGGCGACGTCCGAGTCGTGGTGGCTGAACGTGGGCGACATGTCCAGGGCGCCATAGCTGAGGTCGCCATTCACGTTCCAGTGCTCGTCGAGGTTGTACCCGAAGCCGAGGCCGCCCCCGTAGACGGTGTCGTAGTCCGCCTCGACCTGCCGGCCGTTCTCGGTGTGCATGGTCGCGTGATCACCGGCCATGTACTGGAAGAACAGGCTGGCTTCCCCTCTGCCGGTGCGATGGGATTCCGCCGCGCTCGCTGGCAGGAAGGCCAGAGCCGTTGCCACCAGGCAGACCAACGTCTGCGAGCGGGGGGCTCGGGCGCGAAAGACGATAGGGCTCATGGGATCTCCAGGGTTGGATTGGTTGCGGGGATCAGCTGTCAACAGTGTACCCGACGAGACAAGAGAAGGCAATTCCAAGAGTTGAAGGACTTAGATCGAGAACGACTTCCGGCGTGAGCGCGCGCTTCCTGTGAGCAGGATGATGGGAGGTCGCTCGGGGATCATGGGGAAACCTCGGGATATGAAAGTCAGTGGTACAAGCCGGGGAGGGATGTCGCGAGGCGGTTCGCGGACACCGTCTGAACGTCATGGCGATGCGAGAGACCGCGCGAGCGCCTGGCATCCTGCTCCTTGAGGAACTCGACGGCATCGGCGAGGACGGTGTGCACGACAGGCAGATCCAACTCGCGCGTTTTGCCGAGATGGTCTCCTTCGTACCACTTGATGGTCTTCGGTTCGAGGGCGGCGTTCTGGAGGGCGCGGGCGCACTCCGGCGGGATTACGGTGTCGGCCTTGCCGTTCTGAATCAGCACGGGTCTTGGGGAGATCGCCGCTACGTGCCGCACCGGATCCCAGACGCTGCTGAAATACCAGGCGAGCAGGCGCAACCCGTGCCGCCACTTGCCAGCCTCTTCGGCCGCAGCGGGCGAGGACAGCAGCTTCGTTACGCTGCCGCCTCCATAGACCAACACCGCCGCGCAGATGCGCGGGTCGAACGCGGTTGCCGTGCTGCCGGTCATCGCACCGTAACTGGCGCCACAGAGATAGATGCGGTTGGTCGCGATGTCGGGCCGGGTGACCAGGTAGTCAATCAAACGCCGGGTGTCGTTCACGGTCCGCGAGGCCCGGATGCGAAAAGCGGCCAGAGCATGGAGTCCGCCCTTCTGCTTCCGCTCGCCGCGCATCAGTTGGTCGAAGCAGACGAACGCAAACCCCGCCTTGACGAACGGCTCGTCGAGCCGGTTCCTCGCCATGAACTCCTTGTCGTTCCCGATGCCGTGCAGGAACACCACACAGGGGAACGGTGCCGGCGAGTCCCTCGGTGTCGCCATGACGGCCGGAACACGATCCCCGTGCGCACCCGCATAGTAGAATTTCGTCCAGGTGTATGCCGACCGCTCCTCGACCACGACCACCTGGGGGTGCAGGGGAGCTTTCGGATCGTAGCCGTCGAAGTACGTTGCATCCAGCCACACTTTGCCTGCGACCAGCGCCATGAGGCACAGGACCAGGGCGATGGCCAGGATCCTTGCCCAGGCATTTGTCGTTCCGTGCCACATGAGTCGGACCCCACGGCCAGCCTGGATCGAGTCACCTCGACGCCGGCCCCGGCCCCGGGGATGCCTCCACTGTAAGCATGATCAGGGCCTTGCGACAAGGCATTTGGGGCGGCCCAAATCCTCTTGTCGTGGCCCTCGCCGCCGGCCTATCGTCGCAGCTTGCCGGAAGGGCCGACTGGCCCTGCGGTCTGGGTAAAGCACCCCATGGCGCCCGGGCAGTTTCCGTGCATAGGATTGCCGCCGTGACGACGAAATGGGCCCGTGAACAGCAGGCCAGCGACTTGGAGAAGGGAGAGCGCTCATGAAACGCCTCATGTTGTTCATCGAACCCACGGCCGCCCAAATCAACATCTTCAGCCAGTTCACGTTGCCCCGGCTCGGGAGCTTCATCCTGGCCGGTCTGGCGAACCGGCGTGCCTCGTGGAATGCCCGGGTGTTCATCGAGGGACGCGAGCGGTTCGATCTGGCGGCGTGGACCGCCCGACACGGCCGCCCCGACATCGTGGGCATCTCGACAATCACCGCGACGGTGAAACGGGGGTACCAGCTTGCCGACGAGTGCCGCGCTCGCGGCATTCCGGTGGTGCTGGGTGGGCCGCATGTCACGTTCCTTCCTGAGGAGGCGCTGACGCACGCGGGGCTGCCCTCTCGATGGCTCGTTTTGTTCCGTGACCGGCACGTTCGAGAAGGAGTTCCGATATCGTTCGGTCGCGGCCATCCTCGAGGAACTTCGTCGCTACGACACCCGGGATCACTTCGTGTTCTTTTGCGACCCCCGACACCGCTCCACCCGGCAATCCCCCGAGCACGGTGCGGGAACAGGAATTGAGCGTGGGAACGGACCCGTGGGCTCTGCCGGGGACCCTCAGTTTGCCGGCAGGGGGCGGCGGACCCTGGCCCGCCGTGGTCCTGGTGCATGGATCCGGTCCGAACGATCGGGACGAAACGGTGGGGATGTGCAAGCCTTTCCGGGATCTGGCCTGGGGCTTGGCGGCACGGGGAATCGCCGGGCTGCGCTACGACAAGGCCACCCAAGTCCACCCTGAGAGATTCCGGACGTTGCCCGGGTTGACCGTGAAAGAGGAGGTCATTGATGACGCGCTGCGTGCGGTCGACCGGCTGCGCCGGACGGAGGGGATTGCCACCAACCGCATCTTTCTCCTAGGCCACAGCCTGGGGGGAACCTTGGCACCCCGGATTGCCCAGGCTGATCCGACCCTTGCCGGCGTAATCATCCTGGCGGGGGCAACCCGGCCGCTCGAAGACTTGATGGTCGAACAGACACGCTATCTGCTGGCGTTGGATGGAGGACTCTCCACCGACGATCTGGGTCGGGCTCTGGGAACGGTACGTGGAAAGCCAGAGCGACTACCGGGCCAGTGCGGAGACGCTGGGGTGCAAGCTGGGGGAAGCGGGTGCCGATGCGTGGGCGTTGCTGCAATGGGTGCGCAGGCCGGAGTGGGGAGCGTGGGCGCAGGGAGCACACGTGCAGTTGCTGGAGCGGGTGTTTGGGGAACAGTTCAAGGTGGTGGGGGGACAAGCGGCCCTTCGCGCTCAGGAGCCAACGCGGGTCGAGGGGCGCGAGATCATTGGGCCGGCGCAGCCGGCGCCGCGCAAGGATGGGCGCTTCAATGTGGAGGACTTTGCGATCCGCGTGGAGGATCGCCAGGCGGTGTGTCCGGCGGGCAGAAGGAACACGCAGTGCAGCCGGCTGGAGGAGGTGGACAGGGTCAAGGTGAGTTATCGCTTCGAGTTCAGCACGGCCTGTCAGGGCTGTGCGCTGCGCGCGCGGTGTCTGGGGCAGGGGCAAGCTCACCGTACGCTGGTGGTCGGGGAGCATCACACGCTCCTGCAACACCGGCGCCAGGAACAGCAGACCGAGGCGTTCCGGCAGCGGATGAAACAACGCAACGCGATCGAAGGCACGCAGAGCGAACCGGTGCGGGGCCATCGCTTGCGGCGGGCGCGCTCCCGGGGCCTGGCCAAGGCCAAACTGCAGAACTACTTCATTGGGGCGGCCTGCAATGTGAAGCGATGGCTTCGACATGAGGCGTGGACACTGCGGCAGAGGGCGGCGGTGTCGGGCGCCGCGCCGGCCGTGGCGGCGACGCCGGCGCTCCCGCCAAAATCGGAAGTAATGTTTGCACAGACCCTAACGCCCCAGGCCGAGGGTCCGGCCGAAGTGCTCACTCCGCCGCGCTGGTTTGGTGCCGTAGGGACGTATGGCCGAAATGTCATGTTCTGGCGCTCCGCCGAACGATCCGATCGCTCCGCCACAGCCGTGATCATCGAACGCCGTGAAGGAGACGATGGCCGCTGGCACGCCATCAGCCCCGGCATCCGCGATGTTGACCGGTGCTTTGATGACGACGTCCGCCTCGGCAGGAGTTATTCCTATCGAGCGCGTTCCCTGGCCGGCGCACGGCACAGCGAGTTCACCCCCGTGCGCTCCGCCAGTGCCCGCGATCCGAGCCAGTGGTCGTTGCCGGTCTATGAGTTGACGACCTCTCTGCTCCTGTCCGGTGCACTGGACGCCATGATCGAGCACAATTTCGCGCGGCTGAAAAGCGAGTATGTGGTCGGTCCTTATCGGGTCGCCTTCGAGGGGCCGGATCCGTTTCTCCGGTCCGGGCAAGACCTCAAACGCTTCGTGCGCCAGCATGGCGAACGCCTGCGGCGCTTCATCGCACAAGAGCGCAACCGGAAAGCGTCCGCCGTGGTCATCAACGAACTCTCCTTCGGGGCTGAATCCGGCTGGGTGGAACTTCACAACCGTGGGTCGGAAGCTGTGTCACTGCGCGGATACCTGCTCGTGACCAAGGGCAAGGATGGGAATCGCGAACTGCCGCTCTCCGATGCGGAAGTACCGAGGCCGAACGATTACACCGTGTTAACCTGTCCGCGCCTGGCCAACCCTCAAAGAGTGTCCCGTCGGAACAACGAAGACGCCCCCAGAGATGATGCACCCGGGGCTTCGGTCCAGTCGGACCGTGACGTTGCCCAGCCGTTTCCCGGCTTCGATCCCGCGGTTGAATTCATTGGATTGGTGCGATGCCAGCCGGTGTCCAAGTTGGAACGTCGTGAAGACCTGGTCGATTTCTGGCACTATGGTCCGCGGCCGGTTGGACGCTCTTACGGGCGGCTCGGAGCCGAGTTCGCTGAACTGGAACCGACGCCGGGGCGCGCGAACATTCGGGCCATCACAAAGTGATTTCGACCTACATACCTGACCAGGACATTCGCGGCGTTCGGGTTGGCCTGGCCATCTGCTACGACATCTGCTGGCCGCAGGTTTACACGGCTTACCGGGAGCACGGCGTCACGCTGATGCTGCACTCTTTCCACAACGCGCGCAGCCAGGGAGAAAACTGCCTCGATGTCCTCAACGTCCGCCAGGTCCCCACGCGTTGCGCCGACAATCGACTTTGGGCAGTGGCCAATAACTCCTCTAAGCCCTACTCGCACTGGGGTTCTTTTGTGGCCCGGCCTGACGCCACCATAGCGCAGCAACTGCCGATCAGCGAGCCGGGCATGCTGGTCCACGACTTCCCCGACGGTTTGTCCAAAGGCGGGTGGTATCACAACGAGCAGCCGCTGCGCCTTCGCGAGGGCGAAGCCATGAGTTGGGGGCAGCCGAGCCAACACCCACGCCAACTCGATTCCCGCGCGGCGCCGTGAGCCATGCCGAGCAACCAAAACTCCTCATGTATCAATCCTCCGTGATTCGCGCGAGTCTTGCCGGGTTCGTATCGCTGCCGGCGATGCGCCCTCTCACGCTGCTGCTCGCGCTGGCCACAGCTCTCGGTGCACAGACGCCCGCTGCTCCTGCGGCCGCGCCCCGCATCTTCCACGTACGCGACTACGGCGCAAAGCCGGACGATCACTCCGACTCCGGCCAGGCCATCCGCGCCGCAATCCAGGCCGCCATCGCGTCCGGTCCGGGCGCCGAGGTGGTGCTTGATGCGGGGGTCTATCGCGTGAAACCGCCGGCGGCGGAGTGGTCGAGGACAACCTCTTTGAGGATACCACCGGGGCAGGCATCGTGTTAGCCAACGAGCCCGACTGGCCGGAAGGCCCGGTGCCGTGGAACATCACCATCCGCCGCAATCGTTTCCTCCGGGGCGGCACCTGCCTGGGCTATGCCGATTCGCCCCATGGCGCGGCTCTGGCGGTGCGGGCGGCGAAACTCGGGCACGGTTTGGCGAACGCGGAGTCCATTCGGGACGTGGTCATCGAAGACAACGAAATTGGGGACCGCGCCGGGAGCGCCCTGTTTGTTGGCGGCGCCACCGGCGTCACCGTGCGGAGAAATCGCATCGTTGCCGGGGCTCAGGCCGAGTTGCGGCGCAAGGGGCCGGTGATTCTGCTGGAACGTAGTTCTGGCGTCATTCTGACAGATAACACGGTCTCCGACCCGCGTCTTGGAACCATCGCGGCGGTGGCGATTGGGGCCAACGTGGCGCCGGGTGAAGCGGGCGTCCGGATTTCCGCTCTAGAGACCACTCTCGACAAGGGAGCCCGAGCGATCCAAGACCATCGCCTCCCGCCCCGCGCACTTGACCGCCCATGATTGCCAACGTCAGACTGTAACACGGAAGGTGATTCGCGCTAAACTCAAGACGATGAAAGCGCAGAACAAGATCCGCGGATGGTCCCGTCGCCAGTTTGTATCCGGTGGTGTCGTCGCGGGAACAAGCGGTCTTCTGACCGCCCTGCCGCTGACGGCCCATGCCGCCGAGGAAACGCCCCCCGTCACCGTTCCGGTCGCCAAAGTCCGGTATGCCATCCTCGAACAACTCCAACGCGCCGGTTTTCGCGCCGTGTTCGCCGATGGACACGGTCCCTCGCGCTGGTCGTGGGCCGAGAACCTCAAGGAGCGCGAGACGCGCTTTGGCCTGAAACTGTTCGGGGTTACTTCCGAAGTGGCCAAGGACTGGAAGAGCCAGATGGACCACGCCGCGCGGAACGAGACGTCGTTGATGATGCACTACCGGCCTGAGTTGGTGGACCTCGCCCAGTTGCCTGCGGCGCGCTCCGAATGGCCACAGGGCGTGGGCGGCGAGGATCCGCGCGATGCCACCGCGGCGCACGGTAAACAATGCTTGCAGGCCTCGGTCGAGGTGGTTCGACGCCTGTTCAGTCGGGCTGGGCTGCTGTGAGGCCACGGACGGAACAGGCGGTGTCCGTTTGTCCCTCCCAACTCCAGCATGGACAGTTGCACCAGTTCGCATCTCGACGCCCCGGCGGATTTTGGGGGCAAGGTCTACGGGCTGCAAGCTGGCCATCTTCACAAATTCGACTTGCAGCGTCCGTTCCGTCCGTGGCTGCGCGGCATCGCCTGGCAGCTTGTCCGCGCCGAACTGCAGCGCTTCGCCAGGGAACAGGTCAACCGCTCCCGGCTGGAACAGCTTCAACTCGCCGAGTTGCTGGCCGAGACCACCCAGCCCGCGCCGCCGGAGGAGGCGACGTTCCTCGAGGAATGCCTCGCCGAGACTCCGCCGCACCTGGAGAACCAGAACGATGAACCTCCGACGCATCCTCACGACGCTGGCCGCCACGCTGGTCCTGGCTTCAACCACGGTCTGGCTGCTGGCCCAGGCCCCACCAGCCCCCGCGCCTTTGACCGAACAGCAACTTGAGCGCATTCGCCCCATCGTCCAGGGCACCACGGCCGAAACGGCGCGCGCCCAGGCCAGGTTGGCCGAATGCCAGCGGGAACTCGCCGGGCTCTATGCCCGCTATGAACTGGACGAAGCCGCCGCCCGCAAGCTCCAGGACGAGATTGTAGACCTTCGACGCCAGCTTCTGACCGCTCATCACCGGATGCAGAAAGCGCTGCGCGCCACCGTCAATGCCGAGCATCTCGAACGCCTGCGCCGACGCCTGGAGCAAGCCGCGGCTGCCGATCCTGAGGCCAGTGGGCAGTCCACCTCACGCTCTCAAACCACACCGCCGTGTCAGCCATGAACGCGCCCCGCCGCTTTCAATCGATCTCCAGCCCCGTCCGCAACTCAATGAAACTCATCCTCGCGACCATCGCTTTCGTTGCCGTTTGGCTTGGTACGCTGGAAGCCGCTCCCGCCCCGGGATCCTTGGCTCCGTTGTTCGGCGACCCGCCGGCACAATATCGCTCGTGGCCGCTCTACTGGCTCAACGCCCCGCTCGATCCCGCCACACTGCGCGAGCAAATCGAGGCCATGCGCGACCAGTGCGGCTTCGGCGGTTTCGCGCCCCTCACCCTGCGCACCGCCAAGCCGGACTACCTGACCGAGGGCTTCTTCGAACGCTACGCGCTCATGCTGGAAACGGCGGAGAAGCTCGGGCTCAAGATCATCTTCTACGACGACATCAACTTCCCCACCGGCACGGCGGGCGGGCGGTTGGCGAAGCAGTATCCCGACAGCACGCTCAAGAACCTGCGCAAGGTGGAAGAGGAAATCACTGGCCCGAGCCCCGTCGAACTGCCAGTGCCCGGCGGCACGCTGATGGCGGCGGTGGCGATGGAATGCCAAACCAAGCAGCGCGTTGACCTGGCCGGTTTCAACAAGGACGCCAAGCTGACCTGGGACGCGCCCGCCGGCACGTGGAAGGTGATGTTCTTCGTCTGCGAACCGCAGAGCGAGTTCGTGGACTATCTCGACCCCGAGGCTGTGAAGCGATGGATGACGCTCACCTACGACCAGTTCTTCCAACGCTTCGGCCGGCATTTCGGCACCACCATTGCCCAGTCGTTCTTTGACGACCCCGCGATGGTTTACACGTCGGGCGGGCGCACCTGGACCACGGGTTTCAACGACGAGTTCAAGCGCAAGCACGGCACCGACCCCGCGTTGCTCTACCCGGCGTTGTGGTATGACATCGGTCCGGACACCGAAGCCGCACGCGTCGCGCTATTCGGGATGCGGGCCGAGCTGATGAGCGAGGGTTTCGTCCGCACCATTCACGAGTGGTGCGCGGCGCGCGGCATCAAGGTCTCCGGGCATCCCGCCGGCAACTACGAGCCGCAGCCGGTCGAGGTGAGCGGCGACAACATCAAGTTCTACGAGCACTGCGACATCCCGCTGTTCGACTCGATCCACTACTACGGACACGGTCGCGACGGCTTCAAGCTGGTCAGCTCCGCGGCCTTCACCTACGACCGCCCGGTGACCGCCGTGGAAATCTATGGCAACTACCCGGACAACAGCGTGGACAACGCGATGCTCTACCGCTCGGCCATGGAAGTGTTTGCCCGCGGCGCCAACCAGATCATCCCGCACGGAATGTGGTATGATCCGGCCAAGATGCACATTCCGCCGGAGATTTCGCATCGCAACCCGCGCTGGGGCGCAGAACTGCCGATCTACAACCAGTTCGTGGGACGGTGCAGCCTGCTGCTGCAAGGGGGACGACACGTGGCGGATGTCGGGATGCTCTACCCCGTGGTGGCGTTACAGGCGGCCTACCGGTTTGATGTGCCCGGTCTCCAGCAGCCCAACTGGGGCAAGGACGCGCCGCGTTGGGCGGACTACCTGAAGATCAGCGACCGCCTCACCGGCAGCGTGCGGCGCGATTTCACGTTCCTGCACCCGGAGATTCTGGACGACCGTTGCCGCGTGCAGGATGCGACGCTGCGCCTGAACAACGCCACGAACTGGGAGGAATACCGCGTGATCATCATCCCCGGCGGCGAAGTCATTTCCTGGAGCAGCCTGCAAAAGATTCAGAAGTTCTATGACGAGGGCGGCCGCGTCATCGCCACCACGCAACTGCCGTTCAAGTCCAGCGAGTTCGGCCACGACGATGGCGTGCGCCGCACCATGACAGCGATGTTCGGCATCGCCCCGGCGGCTGCGGTGGCGGCGGCGTCTGACGCAGCCTATCGCATCCGCATCGAGGTGAGCGGCCAGACCATCAGGACTTACGTCAAAGGCGTGCTCGTGGACGTGACGGAGGACGAGGCAGTCCGTCAGGGCGGCATCGGGTTCCGCGAAAGCGACAACGAACAAGGTGGATTTGCGAAGCTGAAGGTGATCTCGCCGGAAGGGAAGATCCTGTTCCAGGACGATTTTGACAGCGGGTTGCAGCAGTGGATCAACACGGAGAACGCCAGCGTCAGCACCGGCTGGTTGACCGTGGGAGAAAACCATGCGATGCGCAGCCGCGTCGGCGCCGACTGGAAGGACTACGTCATCGAGGCGGAACTCAGCACGAACCACGCACCCGCGGGGCTGGTCTTCCGCGCCGCGGCCGACGGGCGAAACCATTACATGTGGCAGTTCTGGCCGGCAAAGAACCAATTGCGCCCGCACAAGCTGGTGGATGGCCGCTACTGGGTGATCAAGGACATCCCGTGCGTGGACGTGGATGAAAGCGCCAAGCCTTTCGTGACGCGGACCAACGCCAACGGCGGCAAGGCTTACTTCGCGGCGAATCCCACGGCCGGCACGCTGCAGGCGATTTTGAACGATGCGCTGCCGGTGGCGGACGTGGCCTTCGAGAACGCCCCCGAAGCCAGATCCGGCGGCGGCATGCTGTCGTATCTGCACAAGGTCAGAGACGGCGCTGACCTCTACTACGTCGCCAACTCGAGCAATGATCGGGTGGAGACGTGGGTCCGGCTCCGCGGCAAGCACACGTTGCAGCTCTGGGATCCGCACACCGGCGTGATGACGCCAACGGAGTGCGCGCACGAAACGCTGGCGGGTCAGGACATTACGAGGGTCAAGCTGGTGCTCGAGCCGGTGAAGTCGGCGTTCTTGGTTGGGCTGCCGCAAGCGGCGGACGACGCCAGGGCCCATCGAAGATGAGAGTCACGCGAAGATCCACGGCGATGGTTCTGGGCGCACTGCTCAATTCGGCTGTCCTGCCGGCGGCCGATGGCAACGGGGCCATCGACCGCCATGCCCTGGTCACACGCCACAACGTCGAGTGGAACGATTTGCACGGGCAGGTTCCGCTCGGTAACGGCGAGTTCTGCTTCAACGCGGATGCCACCGGCCTGCAGACCTTTGGCGGAAACACCATGTCGCACTGGGGATGGCATTCGGCTCCTCTGCCGCCGGGTTCCACGTCAGCGGACATTCCGCCGACGGGCACGGTGGAGAAGGGCCGAATCAAAGGCCCCATGCGCAAAGCGGCCGAGCGCGGGGAACTTGATGGTTGGATGTTCCGCAATCCGCATCCGATGAATCTGGGTCGCCTGCGTTTGTTGCGCTCCACCGGGGCGGCATTGGAGCCCAAGGACGTCGGCAACGTGGCCCGGCAATACAACTTGTGGACCGGGGCGCATACCAGCCGCTTCGACGTGGATGGCCAGCCGGTCATGGTGGAAACCTGCGTGCATCCAACCCTGGACCTCATTGCCGTCCGCGCCGAATCCCCGCTGCTGCGCGACGGCGTACTCGTGGTGGCGCTCGACTTCCCGTATCCCAGCGCCAACAACAGTGCGCCGTGGGTGGGGGACTGGAATCGTCCCGGCGCCCACGCCAGTGAACTGACCCTGCGCGCGAAGGAACGTCACGCCGACATCCAACGTGCCGCCGACGCCGCGACCTATCATGTCCGCGTGGCCTGGGCCGAAGGGTGCGTGTTCACCCAATTCCAGTCGGCAGCGTGGAGGCATACGTTCAAGCTGGCGGGCGACAACTCCGTCCGCTTGGAGTTTGTCTGCGCGTTCTCCAGCCAGCCGATGGATTCCTTACCCACCGTCAAGGAAACGCAGATGGCAGCCGCCGCACAGTGGAAACAACTCTGGACTACGGGCGGCGCCATCGACCTCTCGCAGAGCAAGGATCCGCGCTGGAAGGAACTGGAGCGGCGCATCGTGCTCTCGCAATACCAGATGGCGGCGCAATCCGCCGGAAGCTGGCCTTCGGCGGAAACCGGCTTGATGGGCGTGGATTTCTGGAGCAGCCAGTTTCACATGGAAATGGTCTGGTGGCACCTGGCTCACTACGGCTTGTGGGACCGATGGCCGATGGCGGAGCGGGCGCTGGATTGCTACCGGAAGTTTCTGCCCGTGGCGCGGCAACTGGCGCAGCAGTTCGATTACCGGGGCGCGAAGTGGGGCAAGCAGGTTGGACCCGAAGGCCGCACCGCGCCGTGGGATGGCAGCTTCGTGCTGCACTGGCAGCAGCCGCATCCGCTTTTCTTCGCTGAACTGGAATACCGCCTGCGCCCGACTCAGGCGACGCTGGAGAAGTGGCGGGAGGTAATCGATGCCACCGCGAACTACATGGCTGACTTCCCTGTGCGCGATGCGCAGGGCCTTTACCACCTTGCACCGATCATGCCGCCCAGCGAGCAAGGCATCACGCGCGACACCGTGTTTGACTTGGCCTATTGGCGCTGGGGCCTCGATCAGACCCAGCGTTGGCGCGAGCGCCTCGGCCTCGAACGCGAGCCGCGCTGGGATGAGGTGCGCCGCAACCTCGCTCCGCTGCCGGTGGTGGATGACGTGTTCGTCCACTCTGCCGAGTGGCACGACACCTACACGAAGCGCGCCTGGGAGCATCCCGATCCGGTCGGCGTCCTGGGCATGTTGCCGCCGATGGAAGGCGTGGACCGCGAGATCGCGCATCGCACCGTGCTCAAGGTCTGGCAGACCTGGGACTGGAAGAAATGCTGGGGCTGGGATTTCCCATGGATGGCGATGGCTGCGGCCCGCGTCGGCGAACCTCAGATCGCGGTCGAGGCACTGCTCAAGGACGCCGCCAACAAGAACCACTACGACGAACGCGGTGTGAACACGGGCGGCCCGTGTCCTTACCTGCCCGGCAACGGCGGCTTGCTCTACGCTGTCGCGATGATGGCGGCCGGCTGGGATCCACCTCCGCCTCAAGGCTTCGGTGCGACCAGCGGCGCGCCGACCAACCGCGCGCCCGGATTTCCCAGTGATGGAAGCTGGACGGTGCGCTGGGAAGGCCTGAAGCGCGCCCCTTGACCCGCCATGAACCCAATCCCGGCTGGCGCTTCCTCGAGGGTGTCGGCCGCAAGTTGCCCAAGGGTGGGAGTGTCGTCGGCTTCGTCGCGCCGAATGGCAACGACATCTCGCTCGTCATCGAAACCACCGAAGCCCAACGTCCTGCTCCTCTGTGTAGATGACCTCAAGCCGTTGCTCGGCTGGTACGGTGATGCCAGGGTCAAGACGCCGAACATGGACCGGCTCGCCCGGCGAGGGGGGCTATGTGAAACAGCCTACTGCAATCAAGCGGTCTGCGCGCCGTCCCGCAACAGTCTGATGACCGGGCTGCGGCCCACGACCCTCGGCATCTACGACCTGCCGACGCACTTCCGGAAAGCGGCACCCGAGGCGGTGACGGTGTCGCAGTAGTTCATTCAGCACGGTTACCACGCCGAGGCGTTGGGCAAAATCTACCATGCCGGCCACGGGAAGTACTGGGATCTCTACGACCGCGCCTCGTTCCAGTTGCCGAAGCTGCGTGTGCCGCCGGCAGGTGCGCCGGAATTCGCCCCCACCACTTGGGGCGAGTTGCGCCAGTATGCCGACATTCCCCAGGTGGGACCGCTCACGGACGCGCAGGCGGTGGAGTTGATTCACGGGTATCACGCCACGGTGAGCTTCGTGGACGCGCAGATTGGACGGGTGGCCAAACCACAATGGCGAGGCTCGTCTGCTTCCGCGTCCGGCGCAGAATAGACTCCTGAGGACCTTGACGCTGTTGATGCAACCCAGACCTTGTCGCGCCTGGTGGTTAGCGCACTTTACCAGTAGTTGCGGCTGGTTTTGGCGGGCGACGAAGGCTGAGAATACCTCGCAGAACATGAAATGGATTCTTGTCATTGCGAGCGCGCTGTTTGCCCTCGCAGGTGAACTGCACTCGGCTGAGCCAGCCGGCCGGCCCAACATCGTTCTGTTCCTCATTGACGATCTCGGTTGGAGGGACCTGGGCTGCCAGGGCAGCACGTATTACCGGACGCCGAGCATTGACCAACTGGCGCGCGACGGGGCACGATTCACGGACGCCTACGCCGCCTGTGCCGTGTGTTCGCCCACGCGCGCGGCGATCCTGACTGGCAAATATCCTGCGCGGCTGTTGCTCACCGACTGGCTGCCATCGGGGCGTTGGCATCCGAAGGCGCGGCTGCAGAGCGGGCGCTTCGTTCGCGCCCTGCCGCTGGAGGAATTCACACTGGCCGAGGCGCTGCGTGAAGCCGGCTATCGCACCGCCAGCATCGGCAAGTGGCATCTGGGCAGCGAGCCGTTCTCGTTGCCGGAACATCACGGTTTCGACGTGAACATCGCCGGCAATGCGCACGGCGCGCCGGGCAGCTACTTCTTTCCTTATCCCGGCGACTGGTTGATCCCATCCACCGGGCTGCGCGCCCAGTGGAATGTGCTCGCGGATGGCACGCCGGGCGAGTATCTCACCGATCGCCTGACGGACGAGGCGGTGAGATTCATCCGCGAGAACCGCGCGCGCCCGTTCTTCCTCTACTTCCCGCACTATGGCGTGCACACGCCGCTGCAGGCGAAGCCGGAGATGATCGCCAAGTATGAGAAGATCCCAGAGGCCGAGCGCCAGGGCAAACCGGCGTATGCGGCCATGATCGAGAGCGTGGATGAAAGCGTGGGCCGCGTGCTGGCGACGCTCAAGGAACTCGGCCTCGACCAGAGCACCGTCGTCATTTTCACTTCCGACAACGGCGGATTCTACAACGCTACCAGCAACGCGACGCTGCGCGCCAACAAGGGGGCGTACTACGAGGGCGGCATTCGCGTGCCGCTGATCATCAAGTGGCCCGGCGTCACGAAGCCCGGCTGGGTGAGCGCCGAGCCGGTCACCAGCTCAGACCTGTATCCGACCTGCCTCGCCGCAGCGGGCCTGCCGTCACGACCCAATCAGCATCTGGATGGCCTCAACCTGCAACCGCTGCTCGCCAGCGGAGCATCGCTCGGGCGGAAGTCCCTCTTCTGGCATTTCCCGCATTACAACGAGCATCCGTCCAGCGTGCCGTCCAGCGCGGTTCGCCGCGGTCCGTGGAAGTTGATCGAGACCTTCGATCCTGAGGGCTTGGAGCTCTATAATCTGGCCGATGACCTCGGCGAAACCAACAACCTCGCCGCCGCCAAGCCCGAGTTGCTCAGCGACCTGCGCGGCGAACTGGAGGCGTGGCGCAAGGAGGTCCGCGCCGAGATGATGCGGCCCAATCCCGATTACGATCCGAACGTCCCGCTCCCCGCCAAGAAGAGGCGACGCGAAGCCAAATAGGCCCCGCAGGATTCACCAGAACTCGCCCGCACCATGAAACCATTACCCTTGCTTGCCGCCCTCCTGTGGACTCCACTGAGCGCGCTGTGCGCTGCCGACGCCCCGCCGGTCGCCGGCAAACCCAACGTCCTGTTCATCGCCATTGACGACCTGCGCACGTCGCTCGGCTGTTACGGCGACAACCTGGCGAAGTCGCCGAACATCGACCGCCTCGCGCAGAGTTCACGCCTGTTCCTTGGGGCTTACACCCATCAGGCGGTGTGCGGGCCGGCGCGCACGGCGATTTTGACCGGCCGGCTGCCGGACAACACCCGCGTCTGGCACAACCGCAATCTGTTCCGCGACACGCTCCCGGATGCCATCACGTTGCCGCAGCTTTTCAAGAACAACGGCTACCAGGCGCTTTCGTTTGGGAAGATTTTCAGCGGCGCGGAGACCGAGCTTGATCCGCCCTCCTGGTCCGCTCCCGAAGTCCTGCGGGGCGCTGGGCCGGGCTGGAAGAACTACGCTTTGCCCGGTGCCAAGGCTGAGGGCAAGGGCGCGGCCTACGAGGTTGCCGACGTGGCGGACGAGGGCTATCCCGATGGTAATCTCGCCAAGCTCGCCGTCGCGACGCTGGAGAAGCTCGAGCAGCAGAAAGCGCCGTTCTTCCTCGCGGTGGGTTTCTTCAAGCCGCACCTGCCGTTCAACGCACCGAAGAGGTATTGGGATCTTTACGATCCCGCCGTGTTCGCGCTCAAAGACCAGACGCGGGTCAAGGGCGCGCCGGAGATCGCCTATCACACGCATCGGGAACTGGGCGGCTACAAGGAGATGCCCGAAGACGAGCACGTATCCGCCGAGCAGGCGCGGGCGCTGCGGCACGGTTACTACGCCTGCGTCAGCTACGTTGACGCGCAGGTCGGCAAGGTGCTGGACGCGCTCCAGCGACTCGGCCTGGACCAGAACACCATCGTCGTGCTCTGGGGCGACCACGGCTGGTCGCTCGGCGAGAAGGATCGCTGGTGCAAGGGCACGAACTTCGAGCGTGACACCCGCGTGCCGCTGATGATTCGCACGCCGGGCCTGGCGAAAGCGGGCGCGCCCGCGGAGGCGTTAATCGAGTACGTGGACATCTATCCTACGCTCGCGGCGTTGTCCGGCCTGACACCCCCCGCCGATCTTGACGGGCGCAGTATGGTGCCGATCCTGCAAGATCCCGGTGCACACGGTCGCGACGTGGCGTTCAGCCAGTATAGCCGGCCCTGGAAGGCGACCGGCTTCGATTCCATGGGCTACACGTTGCGCACCGCGACACAGCGCTACACCCGCTGGGTCGAATGGCCCTCGCGCAAGACCCTCATTGAGGAATTCTACGATTACACGTCCATGCCAAGCACGACGCGGGAGGGCGCAATCCTGATCGAGCTGGAAAACGTGGTGGCCGATCCCGCCTATGCCGAGGCCGTGAACCGGCTGCGCGCCACGATGGACGAGACTCTCAGCACCCGCATCAAACTGAAGGCGGAGCAAACCCCGGCGACGGCTGAGCCCAAAGTGAAGAAGAAAAAGAAGAAGAGCCCGTGAGTCGTCGCGCGCTTCGCGAGAGCCAGCCCTTGACCAATGCGACGAATCGCGAAACACGAAGGACGTATCTGCCGGAGCGTTCTGGCGTCCGCGCTGTTCCTGCTCACCGGACTGGCCCTGCCGGCGGCTGAACCGTTCCTCCAAAAGACCAATCTGTTCACGGAAGAGACGGACGGCTTCCGTCTCTATCGCATCCCGGGAATCGTCGTGACGGCCAAAGGCTCGGTGCTGGCCTACTGCGAGGCGCGCAAGTTCACCGTCGCGGATCGCGGCGAGATTGAGATTCACCTGCGGCGCAGCACTGACGGTGGACGCACGTGGTCGTCGGCAAAGCAGGTGGCCCATCTCGGCCCGCGCCTGCCGCGCAACCCGCACATGCCGGAAAACAAGAAGACGAAGGACATGGGCGGGCCGAACGAACAGACCGTCAACAACCCCGTCGCTATTGCTGCGCGCGACGGCGCGTTGCATCTGCTCTATTGCGTCGAATACCGGCGCGCCTTCCAAATCCGGAGCGACGACGACGGCGTCACGTGGACCGCTCCGGTCGAGATCACGTCGGCCTTCGACCGGTTTCGCTCCGAGCTGGACTGGCAGGTGATTGCCACCGGTCCGGGCCACGCGGTGGAACTTCAGAGCGGCCGGCTCGTCGCACCCTTCTGGATGGCCACTTACGAGAAGCAGCCAAAACTCAGGAACGCGGTGGGGATCATTTACAGCGACGACCGGGGCAGGACCTGGCAGCGCGGGGAGATCGCGCTCCGCAAGGCCGGCGAGCCCAACATCGCCGAGCTGCCGGATGGCCGCGTGCTGGTGACAGCCCGCAACACCGACCCGCGCAATCGTCGCGTGGTCGCCTGCAGTCGCGACGGGGCGACCGGTTGGTCGAAGCCCGAGTTCGTCGAGGAGCTGCTCGAACCGGGCTGCATGGCGGGAATCGTCAGCCATCCCGGAATGGCCGACCGAAAGACACCGTTTCTCCTGTTCTCCAATCCCCACACCACGAAACGCGCCCACAGGGACCGCGTGGACCTCACCATCAAACTCAGCGAGGACGGCGGGCGGACCTGGCCCGTGAGCAGAATCCTCCAGCCCGGCCCAAGCGCCTACAGCGACCTCGCGGTGCTGCCGGACGGAACGATGCTGTGTTTCTACGAGAGTGGCGACCCGGAAGCTCCGCGCAACAATGGCCGGCCTTGGGCGTATTCTTTTCTCATGCTCGCTCGTTTCAATCTCGACTGGCTCACGAGCACGAATCAAACGCGGAAGCCGACCGAGATCGAATTCAATGCCCCAAGGAATCCATAGACCGGAGAATCTATGACCCATCGCAAGACCGAAGGCCTCATCGCCGCCCCTTTCACGCCGATGCGTGGGGATCGAACACTCAATCTTGACGCCGTCGAAGGCTACGCCCGCTGGCTGCACCGGCAGGGCGTCGTGGGCGCATTCATCTGCGGCACGACCGGCGAGGGCATGTCGCTGACGCTCGACGAGCGCCGTCAACTGGCCGAGCGCTGGGTGACGATCGCCCCGACCGGGCTGCGCGTCGTCGTGCACGTGGGCCACAGCTCGCTTGCGGACTGCCAGGCGCTGGCCGCCCACGCTCAATCCATCGGCGCGGACGGCATCGCCTGCCTGTCGCCGTTCTTCTTCAAGCCGGCGGGTGTCGAGCGCCTGGTGGATTGGTGCGAACAGGTGGCCGCCGCCGCGCCCCGGTTGCCGTTTTACTACTATCACATGCCCTCGATGACCGGCGTGTCGGTCAAGGTGCATGAGTTCCTGCGGCTCGCCAGCCAGCGCCTCCCCAACCTGGCCGGCATCAAGTTCACCTTTGAAGACCTGGACGATTACCAGCGTTGCCTCGAACTCGAGGACGGGCGGTTCGATGTGTTGTTTGGGCGGGATGAACTGCTCCTGTCCGCTCTCAAGCTGGGCGCGCGGGGCGCGGTCGGCAGCACCTACAACTACGCCGCGCCAGTGTATCACGCGCTCATCGCCGCGCATCAGCAGGGGGACTCGACCAAGGCTGCCGCCTTGCAGGCGCTGGCCGTGCGGATGATCAACGCCTTCCTCGGGTGCGGCGCACACCCGATCGCGGCGTTCAAGTGGTTCATGGGCCACGTGGCTGTCGAGTGCGGTCCGGTGCGTCTGCCGCTGGTCAACCCGACGCCCGAACAGAGCGCCGCGCTTGAAACGAGACTCGACGCGTCGGGAGTCTTCGAATGGGTGCAACGCCGTTCCACCGCCTCGGCCGCCGTCGGCGCATGATTCGCACGCCTCTGGCCCTGCTGGCGCTGTGGGTGACGTCCGCCGCGCTTGGCGCTGCCTCGACGGGCTCGCTTCAGTGGAGCGAATTGCCACCTCTGCCCGACGAACTGGGTTTCGCCGGCCCATTCGTCGGCACGCACAACGGTGCGTTGGTCGTGGCCGGCGGCGCGAACTTTCCGGAGAAGCCACCGTGGGAAGGCGGCGCGAAGGTCTGGCACGACTCCGTCTTCGTGCTGGAGAAACCGGATGGCGCGTGGAAACCCGCCGGCAAGTTGCCGCGTCCGCTTGGCTACGGCGTGGCGCTGAGCGCCAAGGACGGCGTGGTGTGCATCGGCGGCAGCAACGCGCAGCGGCATTATGCCGAGGTGTTCCTGCTGCGCTGGGAGAATGGCGAAATCAAGACCTTAGCGTTGCCGTCCCTGCCCAAACCCTGCGCCAACCTGAGCGGTGCGCTACTCGGCAACACGGTGTACGTTGCCGGCGGCATCGAGACGCCAACCGCGACAAATGCGCTGAAGACGTTTTGGTCGCTCGACTTGACGGCAGCGCAACCGCCGTGGCGGGAACTCGAGCCCTGGCCTGGCCCGGCGCGGATGCTCGCTGTGGCGGCGGTGCAGGACAAGTCGTTCTTCCTGGTCAGCGGCGCGGAGTTGAGCGGCGACGCGCAGGGGAAACCAGTGCGCCGCCACTTGAATGACGCCTATCGCTATCAACCCGGTCGAGGTTGGCAACGCGTGGCCGACTTGCCTCGCCCCGCCGTGGCCGCACCGTCGCCCGCGCCCGCGCTTGGCCAGTCCACGTTCCTGGTCATGGGCGGCGACGACGGTTCGCTCGTGAGTTTCCAGCCGCTCGATCTGCACCCGGGTTTCCCGAAGACGATTCTCGCTTACCACACGATCACCGACACCTGGAAACCGCTGGGGACAATGCCCGCGGCGCACGTGACCACCACGCTGGCCCACTGGAACGGCGGATGGGTGATGCCCAGCGGCGAAGTCCGGCCCGGTGTGCGTTCACCCGCCGTGTGGACGATGCAGGCGTCGTTTCAGAAAGCCGCGTTCGGCTGGCTGAACTACGGCATGGTGCTGCTGTACCTGCTGGGGATGGTGAGGATCGGCTTCGTCTGCTCGAAGAAGAACAAGAGCACGAACGATTTCTTCCGGGGCGGCCAGCGAATCCCGTGGTGGGCGGCGGGCCTCAGCATCTTCGCGACGATGCTCAGTTCGATCACTTTCATGGCCATCCCGGCGGCGGCTTACACCGACGGCTGGAATCTCTTCCTCGCCAACTCCTACATCCTCATCACACCGCTTGTCGTGTTCGTTTATCTGCCGTTTTACCGCACATTGAATGTGACCTCGGCCTACGAATATCTCGAGCGGCGCTTCAACGCGGCCACGCGCCTGGCCGGCAGCACGCTGTTCATGCTCTATAACGGTGAACTGGAGCTGGGATCTGACGGTGGCATCGGGCTGGGTCATCCTGATCGGCAGCCTGTTTCACAACCTGCTGCCCTACACCGCGAGCCAGGACGTGGTGCAGCGTTATGTGACCACGCCCGATCAACAGACTGCGGCGCGCGGCATCTGGCTCAACGCGCTGGTGTCGGTGCCGGCGCAGGCTGCCTTCTTCGCCATCGGCACCGCCCTCTTCGTCTTTTACAGACAGCAACCGGCGCAGGTCGACGTCATGCTGCAGAACGATGCCATTTTTCCATTCTTCATCATGTCCCAGCTTCCCGTGGGGGTCGCGGGCTTGATCGTGGCGGGCATTTTCGCCGTGGCGCAATCCACGCTGGCCAGCAGCATGAACTCCGTGGCGACGATCTACGTCACCGATTTCCACCATCGCCTGCGGCCCGGCGCGGGTGATCGAGCCTATCTTCGCGTGGCCCGTTGGGTGACCGTGCTGGTGGGGATGGCTGGCACAGGCGCGGCGCTCGTGATGGCGGCCACGGACATTCGCACGATCTACACGCTCGTCCTCGAGTTCATGGGATTGCTGGGCGGCACATTGTCGGGCCTGTTTGTGCTGGGAATCTTCAGCCGGCGGGCTTGCGGCAAAGGGGCGCTGATCGGCGCGCTGCTGAGCGGCGTGATCGTCTTCACCGTGCGCCTGACTCACCCGCTGAACGTGTATGCCTATGCGCCGATCGGACTGATTTCGTGTGTCGCCATCGGCTGGTTGGTCAGTCTGGGTCTGCCGGCTTCCGCCCGGAATCTCCAGGGGTTGACTCTGCGCGCGGTGGATTCAAAGGCCGCAACCGACTAAACGGGCAGACGGGCGCGTGCGCCCACGACCTCCGCAACGCGCGCCGCCGGCGACCCTGGGAAACCTCCACTCGACCCTCCCGCTCCAACACCTTCAAGGCTTGCCGCAAGGTGGGGCGGCTGATCTGGAGCGCCTCGCAGAGATCCCGTTCCCCTGGGAGAGACTCCGTCCATCGCCCCGGCTCGATCTGGGTGAGCAGCGTCTGGGCCGTGCTTTCGGCCGGCGTCTGGCGGTGGGGCAGGGGGATGGGAAACGAGTCGGGTGCCACTGGTCAAGCGTTATGACCAGAACCTTAGCCTTGAGATGGGTGGGCAGCAAGTGGAAATTGAGAGCAATGCAAGAAGAGACGTGTGGATTCACGGGAGTCCGGGGGCCGGCATTGGGGAGGCGGATCAAGGAATTCGAAACTGGCACTTCAGTCGGAGTGAATTCAGATGTGAGTGTCGGAACTTTTAAACAGCCAACCCCTTGATACCTGACAGTGGGGCGGTCCGGGGCATCACCAAGACCGGGGATGGGGTTCTTGCCTTGACGGGCGTGCACCAGTACAGCGGGACCACCGCGATCAACGGCGGCGCGTGTGGTGTGTTGGGCGGGAATGCCAGCCTGGCGGGCGACTTGAGCTTTGCCCCCGGCGCCGACCTGCTTTTCAGTGACACCGACACGCTCACTGTTGCCGGCAACGTGACCTTTGGCGGTCTCGGCATCGCGGACCTGGTCGGCTTGGATTCCTCCGTGGACAGTACGACCTACGCGCTGATCCGTGGCAACGTCGGTGAGGCCAATGCGGTGGATATCGGCGGCGGCAGGAAGGCCTGCTTTGAGCACGGCAGTTTGAATCTGGTCGTGGTGCCTGAGCCTTCAGGCGTCGCGCTCATGGGCATGGGAATGGGCGCAGTACGGATCGGTCGGCGACGTTTCCGATCTTGTTGAAAACGAGAGCCCGATGCGCCAGATCCGCATGTGCCCGAGCATCGCACGAGGTCCGTCTGGATGAACCGGCAGAGTGGTCAGGGTCCGGGTTGTCGATCAGGGCTTCCTCAGCGGGACGCGAATCGAGCAACGCCGGTCGCTTCTGCCCAACCGTGGCGCCGGGAGACCCGAATGCAAATGCCCAGACTCGCAATGTGAAGGCATTACCAGTAATGAATACCAAGCAAGTCTCCTTGTTCATCCGCAACGCCCTGCTTCTCGCGATCGTGTCCTCCCTCTTCGCCTTCTCACTCACCTCGCGAGCTGCCGGTGGCACATGGATCAATGCCACTAGCGGTGGTCTGTGGTCCGACACGGCACATTGGTCGGATGGAGTCATCCCAGGCGGGGGGGGGCGAGCGATCAAGCATTCATCAATCAACTGGATCTGCCAGGCCCCGAGTTCGTAATCTCCACCGACGGCGCCGCCGTCCCAGCGCTGCGGGCGATCGCCTACAACGACACCGGTGCGGCGCCGGATGCGGTGCTCAAGATCACCGGCGCCAATGCCCTGACCTTGTACAGCACCCAGGGAAACGACCCCATCCTCAACACCGGCGGGTTCGTGCCTGCCAACAATCAGATGCTGGATCTGGATGTTGCGGTGTCGGGATTGGGACCGGATTTCATCAAGCGGTGCGTCGAGATGAATGGCGGGGGTGACTCGTCGCGGATCAATCTGCTCAAGCCGTGGACCGACGTGGCCGGTCTCCGAATGTCGCGAGGCTTGGTGTACCTGCAGGCGGGCAACAACACCCTGCCGACGGACAGTCTCCTGGCGTTTACCGCGGGGGACGTGCACAACTGGTTTTACTTCAACGGCAACAGCCAGGAGTTGGCCGGGCTAATCGGTCCATACCAAAACAAGCACCGCATTTTCAACAACAGCGCCACGGAGGTTACCCTGACCCTCAATGTGCCTGCCGGGAGCGCTCACGCATTCTCAGGCCGCCTCGGATTCAACAACTCGACTGCCCCCGACACCGACTGCAACATTTCGCTCGTCAAGAAAGGCGCGGGCATTCAAACCATGAACCAGAAAAGAAATGCCTATACAGGGACGACGACGATCGAAGAGGGAATACTGAACATCGACAATGAGGGCGACCACAAGGAAGCTCAGTCTTTCGCGTGGACCACGAGTTTGGGAACAGGGGATGAGGGAACAACGGTCAACGCGGGCGCCACGTTGAACATTCAGGGAACGGGAGGGGGCACGGGAGGGGGGGTCTTCTCCGAGCCGCTCACCCTCAGCGGTAACGGCTTTGGGGGCATGGGTGCGCTGCGATTCTCCGGGGACGGCACCGGCGTCGGGATCGGCATCACGTGGAAAGGTGCCATCACGCTCGGGGCGGACACCACGGTCGAGACTTCAACCAACACCATTCAGGCGACGTGCAGCGGCGGCCTCACCGACGACAATTCGGGCTACGGCCTCACCAAGAACGGCGCCGGCACGCTGAACCTCATTCCGGCAACCGTCTCGGGTGATTGCTTTGTGAATGACGGTGCCCTCGGCTTGGGCGCGGGTTCTTCGCTGGGCAGCCTGTTGGTTGCGAATGGCACCACCCTGAGCGTGGCCAACGCGGTGACCGTGGTGAACACGCTGACCTTCAGCGGTACGAGTGCCGTGTTGAACGTTGATTACGGCGACGTGGGTGGAGTCAACCCCGTCGGCGCGGCCATCACCGCCGGCTCGCTGGCCAATCATGCCACGGTCACCGTCAACGTGACCGGGCTCGGATTCGGGGCCACAGGTGCAGATCCCATCGTGTTGCTGGACTACGGCGGCACCAGGAGCGGCAGCGGCACTTTTGTCCAGGGCAGCCTGCCGACCGGTGTGGTCGGGAGCGTCACTGATGACGGCTCGCGCATTCTGCTGAGTATCACCGGCACCGTGAACGACCTGGTGTGGTCCGGGACGGTGGATGGGAACTGGGATCTTTCGACGCTGAATTGGAGTTCGGGCTCGGCCGCCTATCAGCAATCCGGCGGCATAGGCGATATTGTCAAGTTCCTCGACGGCCCCGTCAACAGAGCCGTGACCGTAACCACCACTGTCACCCCGGCCTTGATGATCGTCAACAACTCCAGCGCCTACAGCTTCAGCGGGCCGGGCAAGATCAGCGGCATCACCGAGCTGCGCAAGGACGGGTCTGGCCAACTCACCCTGAGCACGGCCAACGACTACACCAACGGCACCGTGATTCTCGACGGGGACGTGCTGGTGGGGAACAATGCGGCGCTGGGCACGGGCACCATCTTCGTCAACCAACTCGAACTTCCCCAGCCCATCCGGTTCATTAACCTGTCCTCGGACGGCGCCAGCGCGCGGACATTACCCAACAGCGTCTATATCGCCGCCGCCCATGGCACGCCGAACGTCGCCACCCTGGGCAGCGTGTGGAACAACGGCTTGCTGACGATCTCCGGACCGGTCGAGTTCCTGCCCGGCGTTACCCACAACGTGACCATGAACAGTGATGTCACGTTCAGTGGCGGGGTGGTCGGCGGCGGCATGCACAAGCTCGGGTCGGGCACGTGGACCGTGACGGGCGCCCCGGCCAATTTCACCACCGGCTTTGACGTGCGCGATGGGACGTTGGTTTTCAGCGCGGTCAATGCGACGAACACCGGCGCCATTCGCGCAGACGCTGAGAATGCCACCCTGGGCTACGCCCGGGTTGTGGTTACGAATGGCGCCGTCGTGAGGACGGGTGGCAACCTCCTGCTGGGTAATGATGCCGAAGGCATTGGCCGGAACTATTTCGATGTTTCAGCCACCTGCCTTGCCCCCAACGGGGGCATTGTGATGAACCGAAACCGATCCACCTATTCCGAGTTCAACCTGCTGGCGGGCGGCGACGTCACCGTGGAAAGCGTGGGCGTGAGCGGAGCCTTTAATGCCAACCATTCTCAACGGTTCAACTTCAACGGTGGGACGCTCCGCGCCGCCACCAGCACCGGCAGTTTCATGCAGGGCCTCACCGAGGCCGTCATCCAGGATGGCGGAGCCATCATTGACTCGGGCGGTTACAATATTGACGTGAACCAGGCACTGACCGGCACCGGCGGCCTGACCAAGAATGGTCTCGGCCAGCTCACCTTGCAGGGCACCAACACCTTTGCCGGCAACGTTCAGGTTAACGCCGGCGATCTGACCCTCTACTCCGCCCACGCGGGCGCCGGCAGTGTCACCTGCGCTGACGGCACCACCCTGGGCTTCAACTCCTCGGGCAGCAACGAGGTGGTATACCTATCGGCGGCCACGGTCGGCAGCGCGGTGGGCGGCAAGCTCAAGTGCCGGTTCGGTGGCGGACAGACCGGCAACCCCACCTCGCCGGCCGCGCATGTGAGCAACCTCACCCTCAATGGCACCATCACGGTTGATCTCCCGAATTCCGACGGCGCGACCACGGCCGGTGTGATTCCGCTGGTCGGCTATGACACGTTCAGCGGCACGCCGACGTTTGTCGTCGGTGCGCTGGCCGATCTGAACGGCGCGGACTGGGTGGTGTTGAACAGCACCAGCGCCAGGCAAATTCAGCTGGTGCCCAGCGCCGTCACTCTCACTTGGAGCGCCAGCGGGGGCCTGCTCCAGTTGAGCTGGCCGTTGCCGGGAGCGGTGGTGCAGTCCAACTCGGTGAGTGTGGCTGAGCCGAACTCATGGTTCGCCCTTCCGGGTTCGGAAACGGTCACCAGCCTGAGCGTTCCTGTGGATTCAGAGCAGACCCATGTGTTCTACCGTCTTCTGCATCCGTGAGTGTCGACCACCAGCCGGCGGGGGGGAGCGAAGAAACTTCTGGGCGAGACGGATGAGCGTCATAGGAACGCAAAGCGAGATGAACAAGCAATCGCATAGGAACCCGGTCCGCAGCAGTGTTTCGCTGCGGGCCGCCTTCACGCTTATCGAACTGCTGGTGGTTATCGCCATCATCGCGATTCTGGCCGGCATGCTCCTGCCCGCGCTGGCCAAGGCCAAGCAGAAGGCCCAGCAGGTTAACTGCATATCGAACCTAAAGCAGTGGGGGATTTCCTGGATCATGTATACGGACGACCACAATGAGAGCTTTCCCAGTGCTACCCCGCGCGGACAATGGGTCACCGCCCTCAAGAATACCTATAACCGCAAGCCGGATGTGTTGCTCTGTCCCAGCGCGACGCGCAAGAACCCGCCCACCCAAGGCAACAGCGAAGCACGCGGAGACACTCGAACTGCCTACCGCTTTGACCGGAGCGACATCACGGACCCGGACATTGCCACCGATCAGGACGGGTTCGTCCATGCCAGCTATGCCCCCAATGGCTGGCTCTTCACCACAACCAAGGGAAACATGAATTCCAGCGGGCTCTTTAAGAAGCTGACGTCGGTCATGACACCTACGGATACGCCGATGATGGGTGATTGCACTTGGCGGCACGCGGCACCGGGCCATCCTCCTGATCAAACCGAGAGCACGGCATTGACCCCTCCCAGCGGACCGGACCTGAAGCTGGCGGGAACTTATGAAATCGCACAATTTGCCATGAAACGCCATGGCAAGGGAATCAGCCTGCTTCGGTGCGATGGCTCGGCTGGGAATGTCAAAGCGGTCACACTCTGGGGCTCCTTCCAATGGAGCGTGAACTACGACCAAGGCCTCGGCCAGCGTTACTTCGACAACAGCCCGCAGGGCAGGTGGCTGTATTGAAGTCGATTCCGCGACAAGGGTTTCCTCGGATCCGACCAAGAAATGCGTGGTCGTCTGCACCTGGCGGCAATTTGTTGCCGCCCAAGGCGTCCAGGTTGGGGAATGTGTTGCCCATGAGGCGGGCAATTGACTTCTGCCCGCTGGGACGTTGGAATGTGCGAAAACCTTGAAAGCCAGAGCCATCCGCAGCCAGGCACTCACCTGCCAGTTGGCCGGAGCGCTGTTTGCGCCTCACGCCGCCGGCGCGCCAACCACCGAAGCCCGTCCCAACATCCTGCTCATCATTTCCGAGGATAACGGTCCGCAGCTCCGTTGCTACGGCGATCCTCACGTGAAGGCGCCCAACCTGGACAAGCTGGCGTCTCAGGGCTATCGCTTGTATCGCGAGGAGACGCCCAACATTCCGCGCAGTCTCAAGGCGGCCGGCTACCGCACCGGCAAAACCGGCAAGCTGCACAGCAACTATCCCGACGCGCATGATCCATTCCTCAAGCCAGGGGACGGGCTGCCCAAGAATCCGCTCACAGGCCAGGAGGTGGCATCGCTGCCCAGATCGCCGGCGGCCGAAAAGCCGGCCAAGAAGAACAGGAAGAAGCAGCAAACGGAATGAGACTGCCGGTTGTCATCCCACCGATTCTCCTGCTGCTGCAGTTGGGACCACTGGCTGCGGCCGACGTGCTCGAGCAAGCGGTCGCTGTCTCCACGTTGAGGCCGAGCGCAGATGCATCTGCTTTCAAGGGACTCGGGGCGTTTCTGGGAGCGCCGCTGTCGCTTTCGATCCAGCCTTTCTGGAAGGGCGGCGGCGGCACGAGCATCGTGACGGCCCAGGACGGCTCGGTGATAGCGTTTCAATCCATGGCGAGCAACAGAGTCCGCCGCAGCACGGATGGCGGCGTGACCTGGGGCGCGGACATCGAGATCGGCCCTGGCGCAACCTTCGCCAACGCCATCGTGGATGAGAGCACCGGGGAGATTCTCCATAATTCGCGCGAGCACATGAGCCGCGGAAACCGCTTCGTTGCGTGGAGTCAAGACGGCGGCGAACTCTGGCTGGACGCCTATCTCAGCGCGGAGCTGCCGGACGGCCCGCGTGGCAGTTCCTACGGCTGCATGGGCGGGATGATTCGCCTCCCGGTGGAGGGGCTGGACATCCTGCTCTCCAGCAACCTCGACACGGACGCCGGACGCATGCCCGACCGGGTGGGTGCAAGCATCACCAAGCAGCGGGAGAAGATCGCCGTGTGGGCCAGCTTCAATGGCGGCGACCTTTCCGATCTGCTGGACAGACGATCCGATCCCCAATGATGAAGACGACCATCACTCTCCTCACCGCCCTGCTGCTCGCGCCGCTGGCCGCGTTGCCGGCTGCCGACGGCCCGCGCCCGAATGTCCTCATGATCATCGCGGACGACTTGAACGATTGGATCGGTTGTTTGCAGGGGCATCCGGATGTGAAGACGCCGAACCTGGACCGCCTGGCGAAGCGCGGATTGCTCTTCGCGAACGCGCATTGTGCCGCGCCCGTCTGCAACCCTTCGCGCGTGGCCACGTTCACCGGACGGCGACCAAGCAGCAGCGGCGTCTATGGCAACGACACGGTTTGGCACGAGGCCTTGCCCGGTGTGGCGACGATTCCGCAGCACCTCAAGGCGAACGGCTACCACGTGGCGGGCGGCGGCAAGGTCTATCATCACCCGCCGGGTTTCAATCGCCGCAGCGACTGGACCGAGTATTTCGACCAGGTGTTCGACGGGCATTACCAGGCGCAGTGGGCCCGAGGCGAGAAGCCGAAACACTTCACGTGGCCGGCAGGTTTTCCGCTGAATCAATTGCCCCGGGTGAAGGCGCTCACCCCGCCGCCAGTCAACCCCAACGAATTTGACTGGGGCGAATTCGACAAGAGCGACTCGGAGATGGGCGACGGCCAGATGGTCGAATGGGCCGCGAAGTTTCTCAAGCAGCCACCCCGCCAGCCGTTTTTTCTCGCCGCTGGCATCTACCGTCCGCACGTGCCGTGGTATGCCCCGCGCAAGTATTTCGAGATGTATCCGGCCAACCGCGTGACGCCACCGCCATTCAAGGCCGATGACCTCGAGGATCTGCCGCCCGCCGGGAAGGAGATGGCCGCGTTCCGGGCTGAGGACCTCGAACTGGTCCGGCAGGCGGGCCAATACGAGCGAATCCTCCAAGCCTATCTGGCGAACGTCACTTTTTGCGACGCGCTTGTCGGCCGGCTGCTCGATGCGTTGGACGCCAGCCCCGCCGCCAGGAACACCATCATCGTCTTCTGGTCCGACAACGGTTTTCATCTCGGCGAGAAGCAGCATCTGCACAAGTTCACGCTTTGGGATCGGTCCACGCGCCTGCCGTTCATTGTCGTGGCTCCCGGCGTGACGCGCGAGCAGGGCCGCACCGAGCGCCCGGTGAGTTTCGTGGACCTCTTCCCGACCTTGAACGATCTCTGCGGCCTGCCGTCGGTCGCGAACCTCGACGGCGTCAGCCTCGTGCCGTTGCTCAAAGACCCGCAACGCGAGTGGGAACAACCCGCGCTGACCACGCACGGTCCCGGCAACCACGCCCTCTGCAACGAACGCTGGCGTTACATCCGCTACGCCGACGGCGGCGAGGAGCTTTACGATCACCAGAACGATCCGAACGAATGGATCAATCTGGCGAGCAAGCTGGAGTTTGCGAGCGTCAAAGCCGAACTGGCGAAATGGCTCCCGAAAACAGACGCGCCCAACCTCTCGACCAAGGCCAAACGCAACAAGGAAAAGAAGAGCGAATGAACCCCAGCATCAAGACGGTCTTTCACGCATTCACCGCGTTGTTGCTGGCGCCTCTATTCCCGGCAGTCAGCAACGCGCAGAGCGCCACGCACCAAGGCGATGTCACCGCCGTCACGGTGATCCGCCGGGTTGAGCAGCATCCGCAGGCAGGGCGGTTGTGGCAGCCTTTCATCATTCAAGGCGAGAAGAGAAAGCAACTCATCGTGGCCTTCGGCGCCATGGCCCATGGCAAGAAGGACATGGGCGACATCCTCGCCAGCCTCTCCCGGGACGACGGCCAGACCTGGGAAACGCCGGTTGCCATCTTCGATCACAACCAGCGCCAGGGCGCGATCCAGTTCGCCTACGCCAACCCGGTCCTATACCGCGCGCCGGGGCAGGATGTGATCTGGTGCTTTGCGATGCGGTGTCCGATCGCCTTTGACAACAGCGAGGAGTCGCAGTTGGTGGGCGCCTTCAGCGCCGATGGCGGACGCTCATGGACGCCGGTCGAGATGGCCATGCACTACACGGGGCCGCTCATTCTCAACGCCGGCATCGTGGAGGCGGAGTTTAACGGCCAGAGGCGATTTCTCCTGCCCGCACACCGCAACACGCTGCAAAAAGACCCGCGCGGCTCGCGCGACCATTTCATCCTGAGCAGCACCAGCCTGCTGGAGTGGAAACTCGATGCGTTCATTCCGCAGCCGACGAACGCCGGCGTCTTCTTGCACGAGGGCAACCTCGCTGCCGGCGACGCGCCCGGCGAGCTCAAGATCGTCATGCGCACCGCCAACTACGATCAGGACGAGCTCACCACCGAGCCGCCGCGCGCCTACTCCAGCGTCAGCAAGGACGGCGGCCGGACCTGGAGTGTGGCGAGGGAAGAACCGGACTTGCATAACGCCAAATCGAAAGGCTTCTTCGGTCGCGCCGCGAACGGCACGCATATCTACGTTTACAACGACGGCCCGGCCCAGCGGGACAAGACGCCTGAGTTTCCGAACGGCGGACGAATGTCATTGCGTTACAAGACCAAGCCGCCCGGCGGCGCGTGGAGCGCGCAGAAGACCTTTTTCGACGCCGGCATCAAGAATTCCTATCCCACGCTCATCGAGGTCGCCCCGGGGGAATTTCGGGCGGTGTGGGACAGTGGCACCGCCGACACGCCACGGACCCATATTCACTTTGGCAAACTCACGCTCAAGCCATGAACGCAACGCAACTACGTCAACAACTGCGCGCCGGGAAAACGGTGATCGGCACGCTCATCGTTTCCCCTTCACCTCGCTGGCCCGAGGCGGTGCGGAGCTGCGGGCTGGATTTCGTCTTCATTGACACCGAGCACATCGCGCTCGACCGCGCCCAGTTGAGCTGGATGTGCCAGGCCTACGCGGCGCTGGGGTTGCCACCGATAGTCCGCATTCCATCGCCCGACCCTTACGCGGCCGCGATGGCTCTGGATGGTGGCGCGGCGGGTATCGTGGCGCCGTATGTCGAAACCGCCGGGCAAGTGCAGGCGCTGCGCGGCGCGGTCAAGCTGCGGCCCATCAAGGGGCGGCGACTTCAGGAAATGCTCCAGGGCAATCCCGTCGAGCCGGAACTCGACACCTACCTCAGGAACGGCGCCAACGACCGGCTGCTGATCGTCAACATCGAAAGCGCTCCGGCCATCCAGGCGTTGAATGAGATCCTGGCCGTGCCCGGTTTGGACGCGGTGCTGATCGGCCCGCACGATCTCTCCTGCAACCTCGGGGTGCCGGAGCGCTACGACCATCGTGACTTCCTTGGCGCCTGTGAAACGATCTTCATCAAAGCGCGAGCGGCGGGGGTGGGCGCGGGCATTCATTTCTGGGGCGAGATCGAGCAGCAGACGCGGTTCCTCAGACTCGGGGCCAACTTGCTCATTCATAGTTCGGACATCACGCTGTTCAAGAAACATCTCGAAGCGGATTTGCAGGCCATCCGGCAGGCCGCCGGTCTGGCGAAGGAAACCCGGGGCGTGCGCGCGGAAATCAACATTTGAGCCATCCATCTGCGTTCAGGGGCCAAACGACCAAACGGCACCCTGTCAGTCAAAGCAGCCCATCATGCGCATCGTAGTGTTGGACGGTCACACGTTGAACCCCGGCGACGTGAGCTGGGACGGTTTGCAGGCGCTGGGCGACTGTGTCGTTTACGACCGCACGCCGCCGGCGCAAGTCGTCGCGCGCGCCCGCGAGGCGGAGATCGTGTTCACCAACAAGACGGTGCTCGACGCCGTCACACTCCGGGCGCTGCCCATGCTCCGTTACATCGGCGTACTGGCCACCGGCTACAATGTCGTGGACGTGCGCGCGGCGCGCGAGCGCAACGTGTTGGTCACGAACATTCCGACCTATGGCACGCGCTCGGTGGCGCAGCACGTGTTCGCGTTGCTGTTGGAATTGACCCAGCACGTGGGGCATCACGCGGACACGGTTCGTGACGGGCGCTGGTCCACCTCCCCGGATTTCTGTTACTGGGATCATCCCTTGATCGAGCTGGAAGGGTTGACGATGGGCATCGTGGGTTTCGGCCGCATCGGTCAGGCAGTGGCCACGCTGGCTTTGGCGTTCGGCATGAAAGTCCTCGCGTATGACCTTCAACCGCCACCGGTTCTGCCGCCGGGCGTGCGGCTGGCGGACCTCGACGCGGTGTTTGCCCAAAGCGACGTCATCAGCCTGCATTGTCCGCTCACCGCCGAAAACCAGGGGCTGTTGAATGCCCGGCGACTCGGGACGATGAAACGGTCGGCTTTCCTCATCAACACCAGTCGCGGCCCCCTCATCAACGAAGCGGATCTCGCGGCTGCGCTGAACGCCGGCCGGATCGCCGGCGCGGGGTTGGACGTGCTGGCCGTCGAACCGCCGCGGGCCGACAATCGGCTGTTGACAGCCAAGAACTGTCTCATCACACCACACATTGCCTGGGCCACGCATTCGGCCCGGCTGCGCTTGATGCAGATCGCCGTCGAGAACCTGCGCGCCTTCCTCGCCGGCCAACCGGTCAACGTGGTGAACTGAGGCGCTGATAACTCCCGAGCCTGCGAAGCCGAACTGCTGCTGCCGGCCGGCGTCGCCTCGCCGATCCCGGCACTGGCGCCCGATGATCCGACGGGTTGGAAACGCTGCCGTCTGCCCTCAGGCGGCGGGCGCTTCGACATACTTGTTTGTGGTGTCCCATGTCGTTGGGACTCCAAGGCTCTTCGAGTTTTGGGCCACGCCGCCGCCGCCAGGCCCGCGAAGCTGCGGCCATGCGCTCCCGCCCCCGGCAGACGCCGACACCGGAATTCCCCCCGCCAGGAATCCGGCACAGATACGGCGTATCGCTTCGTTTCTCATCGTGGCCCCGCAGTTACAAGTTCTCCTGCTCATTAAGGCTCTGTGCAAGCAATAGCTCCGGTTCTGCTGGAGGGGATTGGGCTCGTTGGCGAGGTTCGACGAAGGAGCAAAGCCTTGACCTCTGTGACTGAGGAGCAACGGCGCCAGCGAGCCCAATCATGGCCACGGGTGTGGTGGGGGCGAGGGAGGCCGATCTGGGGCACGCGATGGGAGAAGCTCAGGAGTGAATTGTCAACCATTTAGATGCGACCCCATTGCCTCGATTGGCCGGGGGGTGGCGGGGAGGACGAGGATGTTTTCGGGGGTGACGTGGAGGGCGAGCTGGGCGTCCCGGGTGCGGATCTCGAGGGGATTGGCTTCGATGGCCTTGAAGGTGAGGCCGGGGGCGGCTTCGAGGAGGTACTGTTCGACTTCGCCGAGGTAGGTGACCTGCAGGATGCGGGTGTTCCAGCAGTTGACGGGGGCGGGGCCGATGCTGACGGCTTCGGGGCGGAAGCCGATCCAGACGGGCTGGCCGTTATCGAGGCCGGGTCGGGGCAGGGCTTGAACCGGGCCGCAGGCGGTAGCGACGCTGAGGGCTTTGGGGTCCTGACGGGCGACGGTGCCGGGGAGCCAGTTGGTTTCGCCGATGAAATCGGCGACGAACCGGCTGGCGGGGTTTCGGTAGATGTCGCGTGGGGATCCGACCTGTTCGATGCGGCCATCGCGCATGACGGCCATGCGGGTGGCGAGGGAGAGGGATTCCTTTTGATCGTGGGTCACGTAGATGGACGTGATGCGGGTCTGCTGATGGATCTGGCGGATTTCATCCCGCATTTCGAGGCGGAGCTTGGCGTCCAGGTTGGAGAGCGGTTCGTCGAGGAGAAGGACATCGGGCTCGACCACGAGCGCGCGGGCGAGGGCCACGCGCTGCTGTTGTCCGCCGGAGAGTTGCGTGGGGGACCGATCCCGGTAGTCGGCCATCTGGACGGTTTCGAGAGCGCGCTGGACGCGGCGTTCCCGCTCGGTGCGCGGGAGTTTCCGGACTTCGAGTCCGTAGGCGACGTTGTCGGCGACGGTGAGGTGGGGCCAGAGGGCGTAGTTTTGGAACACCATGCCGGTGTTGCGGTGGTGTGGGGGGACGCCGTTCATGCGGCGGTCGCCGAAGTGGATTTCGCCGGTGTCCGGCTGGTAGAATCCGGCGATGAGTCGGAGCAGGGTGGTCTTGCCGCAGCCGGAGGGTCCCAGGAGGAAGAACATCTCGCCGTCGTGGATCTCGAGGGTGATGTCGGACAGGACCGGCGTGGGGCCGAAGGATTTCCCGACGGCTTTGAGGGAGATGTTCATGGGGCGAGAGCGAGGGTGAGCTTGCGGTATTTCTGCTGCGCCCAGGTTTGCCATTCGAGCCTGGTTCGGTTCCGGAGGGCGGGGTCTTTCCAGGGCGTCTGGGCGAGGGTGCGGGCCTCGTTTTCGCCGAGGGGGACGCTGCCGTACGCGGCGCGTTCGGGGGCGGGGAGGCCGCGGCGGACGAGGGCTCGCCAGGCGGCTTCGAGCTCGGCATGGGTGTCGACCAGGAGGGCTCCGGCGAGAGCGGCGACGACTTCGCGGCGTTCCCGGGCGACGTGAGCGGAGTAGTTGAACGCACGCGGCAGGTCGAAGGGGGAATAGGCGATGTTGCTGACCTCGCGATAGCGCCGGTAGAAATCGGGGCGGACGGACATTCGTTCGATCGAGAACTGCTGGGCGCCCTCGGGATGGCCTCGGGGCAGGAACCAGAGCTTTTGTCCGGGTTCGCCGAGGACGAACTCGAGGAACCGTCGGGCGATGGGGAGATGGGGTGCGCCTTTGAGGATGCATATGCCGTCCGGGCTGACGGCGGTAAAATCCTCGGGAAGGACGAACGTCATGTTGGTGCGGCCGGCGACGGCCACCTGGGTGAAGCCATAGAAATCGATGGCGAAACCGCAAGCGACCTCGCCCAGGGTGATTTCCTTGGCGGTGGTGGAGGAGAGGCGGTCGAATTTGCGGACGTTCCCGGCGATTTCGGTGAGGACGCGCCAGCCCTGTTCCCAGCCGTAGGCTTGGAGGAAGGCTTCGAACATGTTGTTCATGGTACCGCTATTGCGGGGGTCGCCGGCGCCCACCCAGCCCAGGAGACGGGGATCGGCCAGTTGCTCCCAACGGGTGATCTGAGGGAGGCCGCATCGGGCTTGAACCCGGGTGTTTTGCAGGATGCCGAAGCTCGACAGTGCGGCGCCGTACCACTGGTATTGGGGATCGTAGAGCTCGACTCCGTTGGCGGACTGGGGAATGGCGCCCAGGATGTCCTGCGGCAGCCGGTAAGGCTCGGTGAGTTGCCGGTCGGCCAGCAGGAGGTAGGGCTCGGGTCCGCCGCCAAAGAAGCAATCGATGCCGATGCCCTTGGGTTTGCCGGCGAATTCGGATTGGACGAACTTGAGGGCGTCGGCGGTTCCGCCCAGGTCCCGCCACTCGACGGTTGCGGGCTCGCGGAACGTGGATTGGTGCCAGGCACGAAAGGCGCGACCGAACTCATGGCGGATCGAGCTGGCGTGGGGGGAGATGACGACGACGGTGGGTTCAGCGCATGGCGCCTGGGGGTCAAGGCTGGCGGCCAGGAGCAGGAAGGCGGCTCTCCAGGGCAGGCTTTTCCGCGAGCTCGTTTGGCATCCGCACGCGGTGGGGTTTCCGTTCATGCCGATGCCGTGGCGGTCAGGAAATACGTTCCAGGGCGGCGATGCGGTTGGCGAGGGGCGGGTGGGTGCTGAAGAGGAGGCGGAGGAGGCCTCCGCCTTGTCCGTGGATCTTGAGCGTGTCGAAGGCGCCGGCCTGTTTGGGCGCGGGCCGCATGCGGGCGCTCAACTCCTGGAGGGCGCGCAGCGCGGCGATCATGTTTTCGCGACCGCCGTACTCGGCGCCGCCGGCGTCGGCCCGGTACTCACGCCAGCGGGAGAACCAGCAGGTCACGATGGCTCCCAGGAGCGAGAAGACGATCTCGAACACCATGATGAGGGCGTAATGGAGGAAGAAGCTGGGGCTGTCGTCCTCGTCGTCGCCCCGGCGGAGGAGGTTAGCGACGGCGAAAGCGGCGATGCGGGCGAAGAACATGACGAAGGCATTGATCACGCCCTGGATGAGGGTCATGGTGACCATGTCGCCATTGGCGATGTGGGCGATTTCGTGGGCCAGGACGCCGCGGATTTCGCGGCGGTCCATTTGTTGGAGGAGGCCGGTCGAGACTGCGACGAGCGCGCGCGAGCGGGTTGGGCCGGTGGCGAACGCGTTGGGATCCGGGGAATTGTAGACTCCGACCTCGGGCATGACGGGCAGGCCGGCGCGCTGGGCCAGTTCGTGGACGGTCTGGACGAGGATTCGAGCCGAGGCGTCGGGAGCATCGGGCGGGATCACTTGGACGCCCACCATCCACTTGGCCATGAGGCGGGAGAGCGCCAGGGAAACGAACGCGCCGATCATCCCGTAAGCGAAGCAGAAGATGAGGAGCGTTTGGTAGTTGCGGGAACCGAGGCGGTGGTTGACGCCCAGCAAGCTGAGCACGAGAGATAACGTCAACAACACCAAGAGGTTGACGGTGAGAAACAACACCACACGTTTGGCCATTCCTGCGATCTTCATAGGTCAAGCGTTTCCATCGTTGTTGTTCAGCCCGCGGACGGTCCCAGCTCCGCTACTGACGGATCCCGGTCCAGCCGCCGGATCGGCGTCCAAGATGGATGCAAGAGGTTCCGTGCGCAAGTGGAAGTGGTGGGCCCAAATCCTCCTTGCCCCGAGCGCAAGGGCTCAGGACGCCGATGGCGATGGGGGCGTGGCCGGGGTGTGGGGAGCGACGGCCGGGGCGGCGGGCTTTCGGTGCTCGGTGTAGGTGATGAGCCCGGCGCCCAGCATGATGAGGCAGACACCGCACCAGCGAAGGGAGGGGACCTGTTCCTTGAGGATGAATCGGGCTGCGAGCGTAGTCAGGACGAAGCCGAGCGACGTGAGCGGCCAGAGGAAGCTGACGTCGCTGCGGGCCATCAGGACCAGGAGCCCGGCGAAGAAGAGGGCCTCGAACAGGACCCCGAGCAGGACATTGGCGTTGGTCAGGCCGCGGCCCACCACCCGGGCGATCTCGGTGACGGAGAAGGTCTGGGGCGAGCCGATCTGCTTGAGTCCATGGCTGAGGAAGACGACACCGATCGCCTCGAACACGAGCGCGACGAGGAGGATGAGGAGAAGACGAACCATAGCGTCAGAGGTCCTGATAGCGGATGAGTTGGATACCGGCGCGGTCGACGGCCTGGCGCACAGGCCGGCTGACCAGCGCGTCGAGTTCGTGGCGAAACTCGGTCAGGGAAGGATGAGAGTAAAGCTCAGAATCGCCGGCCGGCAGGCGATCCAGCAACCGGAGGAGAAACGCTTCATCGACGCGGCCGTTTTGGAGCAGGCCAAAGACGCGTTGCGTGGTGCGCAGCCCGGCCTGGCGCAACCGGGAGCGGGCGGCGGCGGCGAGAAGGGCGAAGACGAGGGCGTGGCCGAGGCGGTAGGCCCAGCGGCCTCCTGCCAGGCGGAGATTGAGCGGGAGGGGATCGCGAGTCAGCCGGAGGCCGCGGAGCCGCGGGTCCGCGGGCGGATCCAGGATCAGCCGGAGGACGGTAGGATGGAGGTGGATGTTCAGATGCCCGTTGAGGTGATCGAGGGGAAGGTCGGTGTCGGCGAAGCGTTGGAACTGAGCTTCGATCTCGCGGCGGAGCAGCGATCGGAGGTGCGTGAGGAAGAAGTACCGCAAGCCGGCACGGACGGGGGAAGGGTCGAAGTGGCCTTGGGGGCGGACGAGTTCCGGGGCTTGGTCGGGGGTGAGGGCGGCTGTTCCGCAAGCCAGGACGAGGTGGAGGCCGACGCCGAGGCGGGGGTGTTGCCGGGCGAGCGCGACGGCGTCGGCGGCGGCGGGCTCATTCACCATGAGGCTGGCGCTGGTGAGGATGCCGTGCGTGTGTGCCTGGACGATGGCGGCGTTGATGGCCGGGGAACGGCCGAAGTCGTCGGCGTTGACGATCAGGCGTCGGGGTTCACGCGGGCCCATAGTTTGGCAGGCGGGATCGGGTGCGGCAGCGCCACCAGGTGCGGAGGATCAACCGCAGTTTTGTGGCTTTGCCGACCCGGAGGGTGCCCGGGGCGAACACGTTGAAGTGCCGGGCTTCGAGCCGCTCGAGCAATCGCCAGTAGACGGCGCCCATCAGTTCGGCGGCCTGCATGGCGGGCTGGTCCTCGACCGGGAGGAGGTTCCGGGCCTGTGCGTAGAAGTGGCGGGCTCGACCGGCGACGGCCTCTGCCAGGGCGCGGTAGGCCGGGGTGTAGCGGTGGCGGAGGAGATCGTCGCGGCTCACGCCAAAGCGCCGGCGTTCGTCGGCGGGCAGGTAGACCCGGCCGCGGTCCGCGTCGTCGGCGACATCGCGGAGGATGTTGGTGAGCTGGAGGGCTTTGCCGAGAGCGACGGCGTAGTCGCGGCATTGGGGATTACGGTAGCCGAAGATCTCGATCGAGAGGAGGCCCACGACCGAGGCGACGCGGTAGCAATAGAGCTCGAGTTGGGTGGCGTCCGGGTAATCAGTGATTTCAAGATCCATGGCGACGCCTTCGAGAAGATCCTCGAAGTGGACATGGGGCAGGTGGTAGCGGGCGATGACCGGCTGGAGCTCCTGGAGCACCGGGTGTTCCGGCCTGGCTTCCGAGAATGCGACGGCGAGGCCGCGCCGCCAGTCCTCGAGCTGTTGCCTGCGGCGGCTCTGGGGGGTGGTCTCCTCGTCGGCCAGATCGTCGACCTGGCGGCAGAAGGCGTACAGGGCCGACATAGCCTTGCGCTTCTCCGGACGGAGAAGAATGAACGCCAGAGCGAGGTTCGAGGCGCTCTTGCGGGTGATCGACTGGCTGACGGCGTAGCTCAAAGCGACGGAGGCGCCTGGCCTTCGGGTCGCGGGGGCGGCAGGCCGCCGGTCTCGGCGAGAGTCGGATTGCGCCGGCGATGTTCGCGCCGGCGTCGGCGGTGACGGTGGTGATGCGTGGACGAATGGCTTTCCTCGTCCCCGTCTCCGCCGGCGTCGGCATCGGTCGCGGAAGACGAATGGGAGCTGGAGTCGATGCCCGACGCGCGAGTGCGAGAGGATCGGTGCGAGTGACGGTGGGAGCGATGCCGCCGCCGCCGCCGGACGAAGCCGGCCCAGAGCATCAGCACCAGGAGGACGACGGCGCCTGCCGCGATGACCACCAGGGCATCCTGGAGCATGCCCGGAACCCGCGGCAGATCGACGACGCGTCCTCCGCCCGAGTCCGGCATACCTGGCTGTCCGGCGAGGAGCTGAAGGCTCACGGCCTTTCCTTTCCGGGCGCCGGGGCCGTTTCCTCCTCGGGGCCGTCGCCGGTTTCGATGTTGAGGCGTTGCATGCGGTGGCGCAAGGCGTGTCGGGTGATCCTGAGATGCTCGGCGGCGCGGGTCACGCTGAAACCATGTTTCTCGAGAGCAGCGAGGATTTGCTGGCGCTCGAACCCTGAGACCAGATCGTCGAGATTGGCGGGCTCGCCGGGTGCGGCATCCGCTTTCCGGAGCCGCGTTTCGATTTGGAAGTCGGGCAGGCTGTCCGCCTGAAGATCGGTGTGGTTTTCCAGGATCACCGCTCGCTCGATCGCGTTGCGGAGCTCGCGGACGTTCCCGGGCCAATGGTGGCCTTTAAGCTTCTGGACGGCTGCCGGGCTCAGCCGCCGGATCCCCTTGTTCATGCTCAGGCAGAAGTGCTGCAGGAAATGGTCCGCCAGCAGCAGGACGTCGTCCTCGCGATCCCGCAGCGGCGGCGGCTGGAACTGCACGACGTTCAGCCGGTGAAACAGGTCTTCGCGGAAGAAATTGTCGCGGATCGCCTTGACGATGTCCCGGTTCGTGGCGGCGATGAGCCGGACGTCGACCCGGAGTTCCCGGTTGCCGCCAACCCGGGTGAAGGTGCCGTCTTCGAGGAAGCGCAACAGCTTCGCCTGCAGCGGGCGGCTCATGTCGCCGATCTCATCCAGGAAGATCGTCCCGCCATCGGCTTCCTCGACCCGCCCCGCTTTTTGTCGGAGGGCGCCGGTGAAGGCCCCCTTCTCGTGCCCGAACAGCTCGCTTTCGAGCAGGGTCTCCGGGATGGCGGCGCAGTTGATCCGGATGTAGGGCTTTTCGCGGCGGTGGCTGAGGCTGTGGAGGGCGCCGGCGATCAACTCCTTGCCGGTGCCGCTCTCGCCCAGGATCAGGACGGTGGCGTTGGTGGGGGCGACGGTCTGGATGAGCTGCCGGAGCTGGACCATCTTGGGGGAGTCCCCGATGATCTGTTCGAGGCGATAGAGGTTGCCGGCCTGGGCCCGGAGGGCAGCGTTTTCCTGGAGCAGCTGGTATTCCTTGGCGCAGCGGGCGACGGCATGGAGAAGTTCCTCGGGCGCAAAGGGTTTCGCCAGGTAATCGATCGCGCCGGCCTTGATCGCCTCGACGGCAAGCCGCGGCGTGGCGTAAGCGGTGATCATGAGCACCGGGAGCGAGGGCCATCGGCTCCGGATCTGCTTCAGGAACTCGTAGCCGCTCATTCCCCCGAGGCGGGCGTCCGTGATCACCATGAACACCTCGGTCTGCTGCAGCGTCCGAAGCCCTTCTTCCGCCGACTCGACCGCGCAGACCTCGTATCCTTCGTCCGCCATGATGGCCTGCAGGGAAAGGCGCATGTTCTTCTCGTCATCGACGAAAAGCAGCGGTGGCAATGGCAGGCTCATGGCTTCAGTCGCACCAAGGCTCGGGCGGGGAAGGTTAGGATGAACCGCGCCCCCTTTCCAAGTGCAGATTCAACGGCAACGCGTCCGCCGTACATTTCGACATTATGTTTGACGATAGCCAGGCCCAGGCCGGTACCCTTGTCCCGGGTCGAGAAATACGGCTCGAAGATCCGTTCGAGGTTCGCCGGCGCGATGCCCGGGCCGTCGTCGGCGATGGTGATGACAACCGAGGTGTCCTCGCCCAACGCGGTGGTGATCCAAAGGTGACCGCGGCCGCCGGTGGCCTCGCGGGAGTTCTGGAGGACATTGACGAAGACCTCGGCCAGGTGGCTGCGCTGAGCCAGCAGGTGAGGCAGGCCCATCGCATACTCGCAGTGGATCTGGACCTCATATTTCACCGCCGGGGGGAAGACTTGCAGGAGCGCTTCTTGGAGGAGCTCGCGGACGTCGAGCCGGTCGACGCGCCCCTCGCTGAGCTGCGCATAGCCCATGAGCTCGGTGATGAGCCTGTCCGATTTCTCGACCTCCTCGCGAATGATCGCGATCTGCTGGGTGATGGTCTTGCCCTCGCGGACCGTCCGCTGGAGCGTGTACGAGGCGTTGTTGATGATGGCCAGGGGGTTCTTCAGCTGATGCGCAATCTCGGCAGCAAGCCGGCCGGAGGCCTCGAGCTGCTGTCGGCGGAGGGCGAGTTCCTTTTGTTCCTCCTGCCGGCGGCGCTGGCGGTCGAGGAGCACCTGCATCGTCCAGCACCAAGCCGCCACCGCGGCCATTAGCAGCAAACGGAGGACGAACGACATCCCCAGTTCCGGCATTGCCGGCGCGTCCATTGCCGCCGCCGCTTCCTCCTCGAGCGTGGGCGGCACGGCGTCCATTCGCGTGATGGTGCGGTCCATGAGCACGCCGCCCGCGTAACACAAGCCCATGAGGACATTGAGAACGACCTGGGGCACGGTGGCGCTTACGCTCAGGGAATTCCTCAGGACGAGCCCCAGATAGAGCCAGTAGAGAGAGCTCTCGATGCCCCCCGTGACCGTGATCAGCATGCCCAGAAACAGGCCGTCGACCAGGGCGCTGACGAAGACCGTCCATTGGACGAGCGGCCGCGGGACCTGGCGGACGCCCAGGATGACGAAGGCCACGCCGAAGTTGAGGGCGACGTAGACCATGAACACGTACTGCACCACGCGTTGCGCGAAGCACCAGGTCACCTTCTCCGCGGCGATGTTCGGATTGATCGGGGAATCCGACACCCAGTTGGACCAGTAGAGGAAGTACAGGAGCAGGACGATGACGAATCCCTTCGCCAGGAGGCCGATGTCCCGCTCGATCAGGTTGATGCGGGTCAACTGCTGCACGGGGTCTGGCGACGACATCGAGAGCAACTCGATGCGGGAGATCGAAGGCTCGCTGGATGGGGAACTCTTCGGCATCGGCGCTACGCGGATCCCAGCAACTCGAGCGCGCGCGCCGCGATCCGGTCCACCGGCCAGAGGCGGCCGGGTCCCTCGTGTCCGCAGGCCAGCACGCCCTCTTCAGGCCCGATGAACTCCGTCCCGCGCGCGCGGAGGGTGGCGACGTGGGCCTGGGTGGCCGGATGCAGCCACATGCGGGTATTCATGGCCGGTGCCAGGAGCACCCGCGTCTCCGGCCGCAGGGCCAGGGCAACGCACGAAAGCGCGTCGTCGGCCAGGCCGAGGGCCAACCGGCCCAGCGTGTGGGCGCTGGCCGGAGCCACCAGCAGAAGCTGGGCGGCTTCGGCCAGGGCGATGTGCGCTGGCCGCCAGCCGTCCAGGGCTTGAAAGAGATCGGTCACCACCGGATGGCGCGACAGGGTCTGGAAGGCCACCGGCGTGACAAAGCGCTGGGCGTCGGCAGTCAGCACCACGCGGACATCAATTCCCTGACGAGCCAGGAGGCTCGTCAGGTCAATGGCGCGGTGCGCTGCGATCGAACCCGTGACCCCCAGGACCACCACCGGCGCGGAGGAAGAGCTCATGGTGACCGCAGTCTACCGGGTCCAGGCTGGAAACGCCAGCGGGAGGTGCTCAGGCCGAAGCGGAACCGTCCTCGGAGAAGGGCGGGATCACGCGACCGGTCCGCATCTTCTCGGCCTCGTAAAGGAGCTGCATGCGCCGGAGATCCTCGGTCACCGTTGTGCTGATCACGAGGAAATCGAACTCGCGCCAGCGGGCGATTTCGGCGCGGGCTGCGGCGAGGCGGTGTTGGATGGCCGTTTCACTGTCTTTGCCCCTCGCGCGAAGGCGGCCTGCAAGCACCTCGAGGGAGGGGGGTGCAAGGAAGACGGTGACCAAGGCGCGGGCAAGGCGCGCATCCGCGGCGGCTGCCCGCCGCACGCTGGCCGCGCCCTGGACGTCGATGTTCAGCAACACATCCTGTCCGCGATCGAGGCGGTGGTCCACCTCGCGCCGCAGCGTGCCGTAGCGGTGGCCATAGACGTCGGCGGACTCGAGGAAGTCCCCCGCGGCCGCCAGTTTGGCAAAGGCGTCGGACGAAAGGAAATGGTAGTCCACGCCATCCCGTTCGCCCTCTCGTGGCGGGCGTGTGGTGCAGGTGATGGCCCGGCTCAGGCCCGGAACCGCGGCGAGCAACCGGTCGCAGACCGTGGTCTTGCCACCCCCGGACGGGGCCGAAATGACCAGGACGAGAGGGGAGGGAAATGGAGCTGGCATGGCGGAAGGGAAAGGGCGCCGCAGGCGGGCTTATTCGAGGTTCTGGACCTGCTCGCGGAACTTATCGAGCTCGGTCTTGAGGCGGACCACGGCGTGCGAGATGGCGGCGTCATTGGCCTTCGATCCGAGCGTGTTGATCTCGCGGTTCATCTCCTGCGCGAGGAAGTCCAGGAGGCGCCCGACCGGTTCGCGCGAGACGAGCGCAGCGTCGAACTGCTTGAAATGGCTCCGGAGGCGTGTGAGCTCCTCCGTGATGTCGGCGCGGTCGGCGAAAACCACCACTTCCTTGAGCAGCCGTTCGTCATCAGCGGCGAGCGGGACGCCGGCTTGACGGATGCGCTCGAGGAGATCGCAACGGTACTTCTCGACCGTGCGCGGCGCCTGGCGTTCGATTTGGGAGACGAGCCGGCGCATGGCGGAGATCCGGGCCTTGAGATCGGCCGCCAGGTGCTGTCCTTCGCGGCGCCGTGTGCGCTGCAGGCGTTCGAGGGCCTGTCCGAGGGCGGCCTCGACGGCCGGCCAGCGGCTCTCGGCATGGGCGCCGGCATCCAGCGGCTGGAGCACGCCGGGCAGGCGCAGCAGGGAATCCAGGCTGACCGCTGCCGGGATGTCGAGGTGGTGTGCGAGCGCGGCCAGCTCCTTTGCGTACGCGGCGGCGAGCGCGCGGTTAAGGCGGACCCTGCAGGCCCCTGGGTCGTCGATCAGAGCCATCGCGATGCGAACCGTCACCCGGCCCCGGGCAACCTGGCGCTGGACTTCCTCCCGGATCCGGCCTTCGAGAGGTTCGAGTTCGTCCGGCAGGGCGAGACTCACCTCGGTCTGCCTGCGGTTGACCGAGCTGAGCTCGACCGTGATCTTGAAGCCGTTGCGCGAGCTCTCACCCCGCCCGTATCCCGTCATCGAATTCATCCGACAACGAGCATGAGCCCCCGGGGGGGAATTGTCTAGCGGCGGGCGATCGCCGGCCGGGGGGCGGCGCCAGCCGGCATTGTGCACAGACCCTTACCACCAGAAGGGCGGGTCGCCGTCGGTTCGAATGACCATTTGGGGGAACTTCCGCCACGATGAATGGCCGTCGAGGAAGAGCAGATTGCCGCCGGCAGGGAGTTTCTTCTCCATGTGGGCCGTGCTGTGCCCCTTGCGGTCGGTCCAGCCGCCGATCGTGATGCCGGTGTACGAGTTCCGGTTCCGGTTCACTTCGTCGTTGCCGTTGGACAGCGTGCCGTCCGCGGCGAGGACACGTTCGCTCGGCCCTGGCTCGACCAGGCTGCCGTCGCGCATCCTCCAGGGGGCGGGGTTGACGGACTCGGTCTGATTCGTCGTGCGGACGCGGCCTGAGTTCTTGAACGCCACGGCGTAGCCGATCACCCGGTATCCGCCCGCATTGTCGGGGGCGAGCTCGTTCGTCACCCCGGTGCCAAAAGCCCATAACTCGTCGCAGTCCTGCTTCGAGAACGCGGGGCAGTAGAGGATCCGCCGCGTCCCGCCATTGCGCACGAAGGCATTGGCGGCCTGGGCGGGCAGATCCCACGGCCAATACGCACCCCCGCAGTCCGGGAACGCGCCGCGGCCTTCGTCCGCGTACATCAGGATCGCGATGCCAAGCTGGCGCATGTTGCTGTTGCACTTGATGCGGATGGCTTTGCTCTTGGCCTTGGCCAGCGCCGGAAGGAGCATGCCGGCGAGGATGGCGATGATCGCGATCACGACCAGGAGCTCGATGAGGGTGAAAGCCCGGCGCGGTCGCCGGAATCGGGTTCCTGCGACGCCGCAGGCGGTGTGGTGGGGGAGGAGCACGCGTCTCATGGGCTGGGCGGTTGAGTGTGAACGTCAGGGGCGCACCAGAGTTGGGTCACGCGACACCATGCTCCAGACGCGGCCGAGCTGCAACCGAACTCGTGGGTGCAGTATGCGCGATGCGCAAGCGTCACAGAAGCTGTTTGAGCCGATCCAGGCGGAATGAAACGAATCATTGTCATCGACCACAAACAGTTGCGAGCTTTGTTACTTAAGTGTACTAAGTATTTAGTTTGGTGCAATTGTTTTCTTCGGTTTTGTGGTCGCCGATCGAGGCGCGCCGAGTCTGCTGACTCGGTCGGCAAGGACGTGCTGCAGCCGCCCGCGGTTCCGGACTCGGGTGGGTCAGGGTGCTGCCCGGTATACGACGGCCTCCCGAAGCAGGATTTCCTTGCCCTGGGACCGCGGATCGGCTGCGTCGACCGTCACGATACGCACCGTGTGGGGGCCTGGTTTGAGACCGTACGTCTGCCAGAGCACGTTGTCGTGGGTGCGCTCGACGATGTAGGCATCGAGGGGCAGTTTCTGGCGTTTGCCATCGAGGTAAATCTCCGCCCTGCCGCCCTTCTGGTTCAGGCCGCCGAGGATGGCCAGCGCGACGCCGTCGAAGTGGAGCAGAGCCTCCGCGCCGGAACCGCTGTGGGAACGGCCGTCCTTGGTCGGCGTCCACGGACCGCTGAAACTCCACTCCGGCGCCGAGCAGGGGATCCGCCGATCCGGGATGCCGGGCGACCACTGTTCGAGCCGTGGCGCCTTGGGGCGCTGGACTGGGACCTGGACTTCGGAATCGGTGACCCTGCCGCCGGCGTTGCGGATGACGCGGAGCGCCCGGTTCTCGGTGGACTTGACGATGTCGTTGAACGAGTAGCTCGTGTAATCGAACTTCTGGTCGGCGAGCCCCGGCAATTCGGTCTTGTAGACGTCCGGGATGCGATCGTAGCCGAGCATGACGCCGAGGACGCCCGCGGCGCTCGAGGGATTGCAGTCGGAATCCTGGCCGCAGCGGGTTGAGATCTCGAGGGTCCGTCCGAAATCGCCCGCGCCGAACAGCAAGCCGAAGGCGACGTAGGCGCCATTGAGTTTGGCGTCGATGTTGAACGGCGTCTGGAAGCCATCCGGGCAGGGATCATCGCGATCCCATTTCTGCTGGACCCAGCTCCAGACGCGCCGCCAGTCCTGCGGAGAGACCCTTGACCAATCGATGAGATCGCGGATGAGGCGGCCGTACTCGCTCCGGGCGGGGATACAGGCCAAGCCGGCCTCGGCGACGGCCCTCGGGTCGGTCTCGAAGAAGGCGGCGGCATACATCCCGCACACGAACATGCCGCCGTAGAGGCCATCCCCGTAATTCATGACGCGGCCGACCCGATTGCAGTACCGGTTGGACTCTCGCGGAAGGCCAGGGCACATGAGCCCGATGAAATCGGCTTCGATCTGGAAATCGATGTCATTGGCGTGGAAGTTGTACTTGGGATGGCCGGACCAGGGGGCTTCGATGCCCTGGTTGAGGGCGCGGCGGGCGCCCGCGTTGGCGTGCCAGAGATGGTATTGCGAGTCCCGGAAGGCGCGTCCGTAATCCCGGCACGTCGCGTCGAGTCCCAGATCGTCCATCACCTTCGAGAACGTCATTTCGACGTACAGATCGTCCTGGTGCAGCGTGTTCTCGAGCATGCCGGCTTTCCACTCGAGGGCGCCCTCGAGAATCCTGCCGTTGGATCGGAACTCGGTTGGCGCGCCGAACGCGACGCCGATCATCTGGCCGGCCCAACCGCCCCGGATCTTGTCGCGCAGCGCGTCGCGGGAGAGCGTCCGGTTCTCGGCTCCGTTCATGGCCGCGGCACCGACGACACCGCCCGCGAGCAGGAGCGCGAGGAGTGGTCGGACAGGACAATGACGATGACACACCGTGTGTTGCATGGCGGTCATTCTGACGCCGAATGGCCGCGGGAATCAAGCTGGAGAGCAACAAGGAGACAAGGACAGGTGGGTGAGACGAAACTTGACAGCAGAGTCTTGCTTTTGAGAGTTTGCTTGGCCGCTGATGCCGAGGCCAGCATCCGAGACCATGCGCCGTTGGAGGAAGCCGGCGGCGCTCGAAGCCTTGATACCCAGCGACGTGGGGCGCTCAAGAGGATGTGAGTATGATCTTTATGCCGGGATAGCTCAATTGGTGGAGCATCAGATTGTGGATCTGAGGGTTACGGGTTCGAGTCCCGTTCCCGGTACCAATTTCACCTGGAGACAAAGTGGACAGCTCGGAAGAGAAGAGGAAACGCCTGGTCGCACCGCAGACACTGAAGGGTTTTCGCGACCTGATGCCTGTTGCGATGATCGCCCGGAACGCGGTTATCGAGAAGATCCGGTCTGTTTACGAGAAGTACGGTTTTGTTCCCATCGACACGCCGGTGCTCGAACACCTCGGCACGCTTTTGGGTCCCGGCGGCGAAGAGATCAACAAGGAGCTGTTCCGCCTGGAAAGCCCGGAGCGCGAGCCCATCGCGATGCGTTTCGACCTGACCGTTCCGTACGCCCGGCTCCTGGCACAGTATCCGGATCAGCTGAAGCTGCCGTTCCGCCGCTACCACGTCGGGCCGGTATTTCGCGCGGACAAGCCCGGTCCGGGTCGTTTCCGGCAATTCGTCCAGTTCGACATTGACGCCGCGGGTTCCGAATCGGTCGCGGTGGACGCGGAGATTGTGGCGGCGATGGCGGAGGTGATGCGAGCCTTGGGTCTTGGGAACGGCGAATTCCAGATCCGCATCAACAACCGAAGGCTCGTGGACGCCCTGCTTCTTTGCCAGGGCATTGCGGATGGCGAGACGCAGAAGCATGTGCTGCGGGTGATTGACAAGCTCCCAAAGGTCGGGGCTGAGAGCGTGCGGAAAGAGCTGGGCGATGGGCGCGTGGATGATTCAGGGGACCCGATTCCTGGCGTGGGGCTGTCTGGCGGGGTGATTGAGGATCTGATCCAGTTCATCTCGATCCAAGGCACATCCCGAAAAGAAGTCCTGGATGGGCTGGCCCGGGTGCTCCCCCAGGGTGCGACCCGCGACGCTGCGCTCGGCGAGATGTCAGAACTGAACGAAGCCCTGGCGAGCCTGCGGGTTGCCGAACATGAAGCGGTCTTCGATCCAAGCCTGATGCGTGGGCTTGACTACTACACAGGGCCAGTTTTTGAGGCTCATTTGCCTGGCGCGCCACATTTCGGGTCGGTCATGGGTGGTGGTCGCTACGACCAACTCGTTGCCCGATTCATGGATCAGAGCGTCCCCGCGACCGGTGCCTCCATCGGTCTGGACCGTCTCATGGACGCCCTTGCGCACCTTGGAAGAATCAGGACGGCGCCCACCACCACGAAGGTCATGGTTCTCTCCCTGCGGGGCGTTCCATCGCGCGAACTCCTTTCCATTGCCCATGACTTGCGCGATCAGGGGATCCCGACCGAAGTGTTCTTCGCTGGCTCCAACGCCGGTTTCCGGGATCAACTTTCCGCAGCCAACGCCCGGCAGGTGCCCATCGCCGTGATTCTTGGCGAGGACGAACTCAAGACGGGCAGAGTCTCGATCAAGGACCTGCGGGTTGGGATGCAGGCGCGTGCTGCCATTCAGAGCCACGAGGAATACAAGAAGTCCGGCAGGACGGGTCAGGTGACGGTCGCCCGCAACGAATTGGTCCAGACCGTCACGCACCTGCTTTCCGGCCAGTGAAAGACCCGGAACCCGTCAGTGACGCGAACGCGCTTGTCTCGGGCTGGGCCGGATTTCGCATCACCGGAACGATGAACCGGAAATCCGGACTCTAGCCCGCATCGATCTGGCGATGAGCGGCGCCGGTTGTGCGGTGACAGGGATGGTGTGCAACATTCGTCTGTAACAAACCCGGTCTCCTGTCATCTAAAGCGTGGTAGAAAGAGCTGTCGATGGATCGGGAAACACAATTCAAGAGTATCCTGGAAACGAACCAGGATCGGATCTATCGCTTCTGCTGCTGCTAGATCCGGGACGAAGAGGAGCGGCGGGACGTGTTCCAGGATGTCCTGCTGCAGATTTGGAAGAGCCTGAAGCAGCTTTGGGAGGCCACCGACCATGAACATGAATGATTAGAAGAACCGCTGCCAGGCCGTGAAAGCGCCGGTCATTCCGAGCGGCGGCGTGGATGCTGCCCAACCGGTCAACAGCCTGATCGAACGCGTGAGGGCGCAAGAGGCAAAGGAAGCCCGGCACCTCAGGAAGGCCCGGCCCCTCTGGCTGATCGCGACGGCGATGTTCCTGTTTGTGTTCGCGGGCCTGCTCTTGCAGCCCTCGGCCACGGTCCGTCCGGCCCGGTTGGTGTTCTGCGGTGTGCTGGCGGCGGTTTACGTGGTCAACGCCGCACTCCTGGCGCGGAGATTGCGGGCACTTTCGCGGATTGACTACGCGGATTCGCCCCGTTCGTTCCTGCAGAGCGCCGAGCCCCGGCATCGGTTCATGGGGCCACGGGAGCTCTGGCTGGCGGGGAGCGGTCTGGTCATCCTGGGTGTGGTTACCGAGGTCTATGTTGAAGACATGCTGCTTCAACGCTACGTGGCTCCGGAGCATCAGGCGCTAGGGATAGCCGTTTATTGCCTGGGCTACCTGCTGGTGTGCGCGGCGGGCTTCATGTTCAGCTACCTGAACTGGATGAGGGACACCACACTAGCCTTGGAGATGTTTGACACCCCGACGGGGCAGCGGCTAGAGTCCTCGACTTGTGGAATATGTGGCAAAGAGGTCAAGTTTGGTCCCTGCCGTTCCAAACCCGCCCCCCCGCCTCCGAGGACTCTACATTAGCGAGGCGCGGAAGAGAGGGTTCGGAAAGGCAGGGAGGTTTCATCGGATCGCGGACTTTGTTAGGTCTGAGGTGCGCCTCGCTAGGTTATGGTTGGCATGAAGGTGTTGTTGGCTTCCTTGGTGGAACTCATCCGGCGGACATCGGCGGAGATACCGGATGATGTCCAGAGGTCCATCCTCGAAGCGCTCGAGCGGGAGCAGCGGGGCACGATTGCGGAGTCGGCGCTTCGGATCATCGAGCGGAACATTGCGTTGGCCCGGGGCAAATCGCAGCCGCTGTGCCAGGATACGGGCAGTATTCTCTTCTATATCGAGCATCCGTCCGGGTTCGATCCGATCGAGTTCGAGGAGACGGCGCGGGAGGCGGTGGGGGGGGCGACGCGGGTGGGGTATCTGCGGCAGAATTCGGTTGATTCGCTCACGGGACGGAACGACGGGACGAATGTGGGGCCGGGGTCGCCGGTCTTTCACTTTCAGGCGGTGCGATCCGGGGGGCTGAGCGTGCGTTTGATATTGAAGGGGGGCGGGTGTGAGAACGTGGGGGCCCAGTATTCGCTGCCGGACGAGCGGCTGAAGGCGGATCGCGACCTGGAGGGTTGTCGGCGGGTGATCTTGGATGCGGTGGTTCAGGCGCAGGGGAAGGGTTGCGGCCCGGGGATTCTGGGGGTGTGCATCGGGGGGGATCGGGCGACGGGCTACGAGCACTCGAAGCGGCAGTTTCTGCGCCGTTTGGACGATCGGAATCCGGATCCGCGCCTTGACGGACTCGAGCAGGAGGTTTTGGGGACGTCGAACGCGCTGGGGATTGGGCCGATGGGGTTTGGCGGGCGCACGACGT